>MDTB01234538.1_pt1 | contig 10858 bp, 12 predicted proteins | sample 811161 | NCBI WGS metagenome assembly MDTB01 (sample SAMN05326650, study PRJNA326480) | marine metagenome | isolation source: seawater | place: Mediterranean Sea | collected 2009 | reverse complement strand
TGGTACAACCATTAAAATTTTGTCTTCAAATTTATCATATTGCTCTTTAATTTTATCATCCCAATCTTGTGTTTGCACTTCGACATCATCGCCCATTAACATAATGATATCATTGTTTGCCTTATCTGCCATTTGATTCCAACTATAACCTGTTGACTGATTTGGTCCAACTGTATAATATTTTTCATCTAGTACATCTCGATATTCGTCTAGTTTTGGATCATCATCATTGAGATAAAATAAAAATTCTGTAGTGTATTTTGCTTTTTCGTTGGCAGAGTTAACTAGTCGTTGTGCTAGTTCTGGACGTCCTCGAGATGGACAACATAATGAAATCATAAATTATTATACACGATAGAAAACTTTATCAGGCCATTCTTTCATAAGCATTTTATATCCTTGATCCTTTAAAAAATTTATACATTCTTGGTTACTGCTTCCGTAGTTTTCAGTGTTTCCGTTTAACTCCAACATAACATACTTAACGGTTTTAAGTGTGTTCTGTGCACCTTTAAGAACTTCGAGTTCATATCCCTCAACATCAATTTTAATAAGATCGATGTTCTTATATTCTAAATCATCAACACGAATCATTCTAATATCTCCAACACCCGCAATTCTTTTCTTTTGGGTAAAGTTATCATCAGTCAGCGATACCAATTTTTCTTCGTTGCCAACTGCTTCTTGTCTGTTATTATTTTTTACAGTGCAGTTTCTTTGTAAACATTTAAAATGTGTTTTATCAGGTTCAAATGCAATTATTTGTTCTGCATATGGTTCTACTAATTTACTCCATGTACCACACCATGCACCTATGTCAAGAACAGTTTTAAAAGTTTTACTTTGTGAATCACAGTACTCTAAAAATTTAGTAATACATTTATTTTGCATAAGTTTAGCACCATCTATCCATTTTTCTCTGTGTATGTCATTACTAGGCACCCAAAACCCATTAATTTTTTCTATCTTCATAATAATCCTTTGTCCATTAATATCTCTACTGCTTTTCCGTTGGCAATTTCTTCTGGTGTGAATTGTTGATATGCTAGACTATAAAGCCAATCTTCACAGCCAACAAAGAAAGGATTTTCAATATCAGCAAGTTCTTGCCCTCCAACTTCTTTGGCAAAACTTTTTTCATCACATATTACAGGTATGCCCATACACTGTGCCTCAACTGCCACTATCGAACAACTTGTCACACATACCCAAGCGTCTTTAAGGTCCTCGGATAGGGGAACTGTTGCCTCACTTGGTCCCGATGTTCCCCTGCCCCTAGGCTTGTGTCGAAGTTTGATAGGTCTATCTGTATATCTTTTAATTTGTTCTACAGTTTCTTTTGTCCAATTAGGTCTGTCTAAATAATTGTGTATACCTGCTGAACTAGGACATACCAATACATAACTTCCTTTAAAGTTGGGTGCTTTGATTTTCATTCCAAATTTATCAAATCTATCTGACTTACACATCTTAATATATGATGCATGAATTTTATTTTTACAAATACGCCAATAATGATTGTCTGGTTTTAAATTATTATTATCAAATCTTCCAAAGTACGGAGTATCTGTAAACCAAAACTGATGCTTACGTGCTTCAAGTTTTTTAACCATAGCTCTATTGTTGCCAACGAATCCCCAGAACATACTGTTTGCTACTGGTTCTATTTCTGTTTGATTGTCTAATAATTTTGTTTGTTCAGGCCAAGACTTTTGTACACCGTCAAATACCTCATATGCTTTGCTGTTCTTATTATTAAATGGTGCGTAAATTGTTAACATCTATAAACTCTTTTAATTGCGTTGCCCAGTCTTTGTGACCTTCTTCATTAGGGTGTGGATCACCATTTTTACATTGTTGATTGTTAGCGACTGTATAATCTAAATGACTGGTCTCAGATTTAAAAAATCTTTTTTTATCAATTTTATCAAATAATAATTTGATATCTGGATTATTAATTTTAGCATCTGAGAGTGTGTTGTAAAATACATAAGGATATTTTTTATTATGAAAATAATCTTGCAAATCTAATAGGCCTAGAATAGATTCCACCTGAGTCATTTGATCTAAGTCTGCCCCACAGCTAAAAAGATATTTTATAAATGCTGTTGTATATTTGTCGCGATTTGGATCCCATGTTTTCCATGTGGTATCCATTGTTGGAAATTTATGTTTTTTGTATCCATCATTGGTAGGGTAATCAAATCTATTACCACCACTTGATCCTATTAGAAAAAAAGATTTTTTTGCTTTATCTGGAAATTTTTCACACCATACTCTTGTGGTCCACATTAGTCTTTTAGACCCTCTACCACCATTTGCCAAATTGACCTCCACATCTAGATCCATTAACTTTGCAAGTTCTAGCCCGCAATGAGTATTCACGTTGTCTCTTGGTCTATATGTAAGAAACGAACAACCATTTATAAACATACTGGTAAGCATAATTCAATAATTATATACTAGTTATTTGGTTAAAACAATCATGAAAAACATTGATTCAATAAAATATTTTTTAGATAAATGGGAACAAGTAGATCATGGGTATGATTACACAGTGCCTTACCATGAAGATATAGATCCTCATTTTTCAAGTTTACCAACATTTGTGGCAGAATTTCATAACTGTAAAGTTCATAGTTGTCCACTATTAGCAACCATGGGACAAAAATTAATAACCAATTATATCTGGGGACTTACACATAAAAGTAAATTTAAACCACAGAAAGCACATAAACTTTGGAAGGATTGGGGAGACGAAGTTCTAGTCAACTTGCCACCCGTTAGTGAGCACTTTCATGAAAAATATCATTACGTATGGTTACCTATAGACGAAGACAGTGTTAACAATCCATGGCATATATGGATAGATGTAATATCTAAATTTAGGTTAATGGAAAAAAGATGGTCAACAGATTTTACGAGATACTGCTATGTATTAGCGAACGAAAGCAAATATTTAGAAAAATGTATTAAAGAATTATTTCCAGAAGTTAAAGTTCTTGTTATGCCAAAAAACGAAACATGGCAGTTTAGTCATTTGCTAGTACCAAGCCTTAGCAATTCAAAAGATGGAGTGATAACTCCTCATTTAGCACAATGGTTGAGACATTTTAAAGGTAGACCGGATTTAAAGAACATAACACCTCATAGGAAGATTGTAGTCTTACGTCCCGGTGCAAAGACAAGAAAAATTACAAACTCAGATGAATTACTATTAGCACTTAAAGGGTGGGAAACAGTGGCACTAGAGAAGATGACTATAAAAGAGCAAATGAAAACTTTTGCAGAAGCAACACATATCGTTGCGGCACACGGAGCAGGACTAGTAAACTTGTTATGGTGTCAACCCGGTACGAAAGTTTTAGAAATACAAGATAAAAAAATGATACACAAAAAAGTTTATCCAATTCTTTCTCATCATTTAAATCTAGAACACGAACTTTATCTTGCAGATACAGTACCAATAGCAATGGATAACAACAAAAAACCTAAGGGTGTCAAACGATTTAGCGACATGATAAACTTCAAAGTCAATGTTGCTGATTTGATAAAACACCTCGATTAAATAGTAAAGTGATATACCTAAGCCAAACACACAGACTGGTTACCGAAAAATATATTAGATTTGCACAGCAAGGATTACCAGGATCAGAAATATTACCATTTGATAAGGTCATTGGAAAACGAGATGCCAGTGCTGTATGGCTTTTTGGTATACTGCGTGGTACAAATTTAGTATACGAACACTGCGTAAAAAATAATATAAATTTTTATTACATGGATCGACCTTATTGGGGTATTAGCAGACAGCAACCTTACTTCTTAAGGATAGTAAAAAATGATCATGTTAAAAATTTTATTGATGAGCGTCCGGAGGACCGTTTTAAAGAAACATTTCCTTATGACATAAAACCGTATCATAAAAACGGAAAAAAAATTTTAGTTTGTCCACCAACAAACTCTATCAGTACATTTTTCAAATGTGAGAACTGGCTGGATAACACACTTGCAGAACTTAAAAAATATACAGATAGGGAAATAATTGTGAGAGAAAAACCTTATAATCCGGAAGCACAACTGGGTGCCGACGGCAAAATACATACAGGTGAAAACAGCAACAAAGTGCCTAAAGAAAAAATTGATTGGAACGACATTCACGCTGTTGTAACTAACAACAGTTCTATCACAATAAAAGCACTAGCAAGTGGTGTGCCTGTATTTGCTGACAGTAATAATTGTGCGTTTCCTATTGCAGGAAAAAGTTTATCATGTATTGAACAACCTGTGTATGAAGATCCAAGACCGTTGTTTTATAGTTTAGCGTACGGACAATTTACCGGAGAAGAAATGAAAAACGGTACAGCAAGGAAAATATTAGATGGACGTTGAAATATTTAGAAGAACTGTAAAAGATAGAAAGCAAGGAGCAAGTTTCCAATTGCTTAAACATATGGCCGAAGGTATAACAGCTTGTGGCGATAATCCAATAATGGTAAATGAAAAGATGGAAGGGGCATGGAGAGAAAACGAGATGGATCCCACAGCACCTATAGGATGTATGTTTGGATACGGTGGCGACAAACAAAAACATCATACCAAAGGACGTAGAAGAGATCTAGTAGAACGTGCAAAGAAAAAAGGCATTTATATTATCACATTTGATGGTGGTATACTATCTAGCTTTGGTAACACAATAACACATCCTAAACATCACTGGCGTGTAAGTTTATATTCGCCAATGAACAACGGAAACTTTTTAAGTGATAACAGTCCAAGTGATAGGTGGGATATGATGAGAAATTTATGGAACGTAAACTATAAGCCATGGCGTAAGTCAAATCAAGATGATCCAATACTTTTTGGCCTACAACCAAAAGACAACTGGAGTATGAACGAACTTGATCCAATCGATTGGTTTAATAAAGTTTATGAAAAAATAAGACCTATAACTGATCGTAAATTTTTAATAAGACCACACCCTAATCACATGGCACAAATGATTAATAGAAAAGGTGACTTTCCTGAAGATTGTGAATTACTAGAAGGTCCAAGTACGTTCAAAGGAGATGAGAAAAAGTACTATAGATTCAACTTCCAAGACGCATTAAATAATTGTCATGCTTTTATTACTCACAATTCTACTGCCAGTGTCGACTCTTGCGTTCGTGGAATCCCTACCTTTGTTACCTCAGATCTTGCAATTTGTTGGCCAGTAGCAAATACAAATTTAAACAATATAGAAACTCCAGAATATCCTGATAGGACACAGTGGGTTCATGACATAGGATATAAGATGTGGAGTACTGACGAAATACGCAATGGAATAGTATTCAAAAGATTCAAAGAGAAGTTAGGACTATAATGTGTGGAATTTATGGTATCACTGATCATGAACCAACATTTATACAAGAATATATAAACACTTGTAAACACAGAGGACCCGACGGATCTAAGGTATGGTGGGATCCAAATAATAAAGTTACTTTAGGACATAACTTGTTAAGCATAATGGCTAACCCTTCGTTGTCAACACAGCCATGGAAAACACCTAAAGGTAATGTGTTGGTGTACAACGGTGAAATATTTAACTACTACGAACTGAAAGAAAAATACAAAGGAAAAGGTTTTGCAGGTATTACTGGCTGTGATACCGAGTTACTTGCTTGGGGATTAGACAGCTTTGGATTAGATTTTCTTGACGAAATAGATTCCATGCATGGCTTTGCCTATTACAAAATAAAAGAAGATGAGATATGGCTTTCAAGAGATCATGCAGGAGTCAAACCATTGTACTATGCCGAAATAGACAAAGGGTTAGTGTTTGGATCAGAACTAAAAGGCTTACTAAACAAAGTGCCGGGCTCTCGTAAACTGGATAGTTTGGCTTGTAGTTTTCAAAGTAGGACAGGATGTAACCCTTTACGTAATTCTATCTTCTCAGGTATAAAACAATTACTACCTGGCGAAACTTTAGTTTACAGTTTAAAAGATAAAAAATTTATAGATAATAAAAGAATTTATGTAATACCTAATAGTGTTAATAAATTTAATCATGACGAATTTAGAAAACAAGTAAGTGACGCTGTTAAACGATCTGCTATTGGTCAAAGAAAGATAGGTGTATTTTTAAGTGGAGGATTGGATTCAAGTGTAGTAGCATACGAGCTTGGAAAGTTACAAGATATTAATACATTTACAAATCGTATGCACCCGGAAGTAAAAAATACAGAAGAGGATTATAATAGTGATGCCAACGCCGCAAAAGTTTTAGCAGATAAAGAAAAATACACACACGAAGAAGTTGTAATAACACCACAGGAATATATCAAAGCATGGAATGAATCTATATATTACATGGAGCAAATAAACTTTAATCCAAGTATGCCTATGTATTGTCATACAAATAAAATAATGGCAAGTAAAAAAATAGTAGTCACCATGGCTGGAGACATGGGCGACGAACTATTAGGCGGTTATCCTAAATATCAAAAAATGTTTTTTTCAAATAATCTTCCTACTACATGGAGAGGTCTACTTAGATTATGGCTGAGCCGTTTGAAGAGACCAAAAAAATTTGTAGCAAATAGTGTAACAGATGACTTGTTATTAGATGCACTAGAAGATTGTTACTCTGATAAGTTATGGAATCCAAACGATCCAGTTGGCTCGTACATGGCTTTAGACTGTGTTACACAATGTCCGGCAGAATTTTTTAGCAGAAATGATACGTACGGAATGGCATATAGTATGGAAGGACGTTTCCCCTTAGCAAGTAAAATTTTTATGCAGTATTGTTTAAACATCCATACGCGATACAAACTTGATCAGTCTGACACAAAGCTAATGATAAGACAAGCATATGATAAAATATTACCAAAAGAAATTATTAACAAACCTAAAACAGGGTGGACAGTTCCGGTGGGTTTATGGTTAACAAACAAAATAGACAACAATTTAGAAAAATTCTATACCAAAAGTATGGGTGATAATACCTTGAAGGTCGTGACAAGCAGTCAAAAATCTGCTAAAATGTTAATACCAGATTTAATATTAAAAGACTGGAAAGAAACATACAAGGTAATAGATGCATAGAAGAATTGGAATTTTAAAAAATCAATATGACAATATACCTAATTTAATTTTAAGTTTTCCTCGTTGCGGTAGAACTTGGATGAAGCATTTATTTGGCCACTATATTGCTAAAAAATTTAATGTTGATTTTAGCAAATGGGTAGATAGACCAAGACCTGGTATACCAAGGATCTTATTTAGACACGACTGGATGAGTGCTACTGGACATATTCCATGGGAAGAATATTTCCAAATACAGGAAAGCTGTAAATTTATTTTTGAAAAAGAAATGCAGAAACAAAATATAATATATCTGGTTAGAGATCCACTAGATGTAATGTTTAGCTACTGGCCATATTTACAAAGTATACCTTATAAAAATTTTAAAGCACCCAAACATATAGATATTGTTGACTTTGCAAAAAACAAACAATGGGGATTTGATATTGTAATAAATTTTATGAATGCACAACTTGATCATTACGAACAAAATAAAAATAAAAAAATGTTTGTAAAATACGAGGATCTTAAAAATCAAGATGCAGTGTGGCAAAAATTAATTGAGTTTATATTTGGCAAGTATGATAGCGAAGCATTCGCATATGCAAAACAAGAAACTACATTTAAAAAAATGCAAGAAAAGAACAAAGCAGATGCCCCTAGCGAATTAAAATTTTACAGGAGAGGCGAATCTAACTATATCAGTGAATTACCAAAAGAACAACAAGATTTGTTATTAAACTGGCCGGGGTACAAAGATTTAAATAGGAGAATAAATGAAAATTAAAGTAATCACATCATATAAGCCAGGCTGTTGGGAACAATACGGCAAGAAGGGCATAGAGTCTATGGCTGAACAATTTCCAAAAGAAATTGACATAGTAGTATATGCAGAAGAGCCTAAACCTGAATGCAAATATGACAGGATACAATGGGTAGACTTAAACACTGCTGAACCAGAATTATTCAAATTTAAAAACAAACATAAAAACGATCCTGTGGCAAATGGCGAACTACAAGAAATAGACGGTGGAGTAAGACGACCTGCCGAACTAAAAATAAAAGGTGGCAAAGATGCAACAAAAGGTTCCTACTTATGGGCGGCTGTTAGATTTGCAAACAAAGTATTTTGTGTTGTGAATGCTGTACGTAATTCAAAAGATTATGATTATGTTGTTTGGTTAGACGGTGATACATTTTCATTTAGACCAATACCAATAGACTTCTTTAAAAATTTATTACCACAGAATACAATGCTGACATACTTGGGTCGTGAGAACCCAAAGCTAAACGATGGTGGCAAGTATCCAGAATGCGGCTTTGTTGGCTACAATATGAAACATCCAGAAATACAAAATTTTATAAACGACTGGGAAAAATTATATACAACAGACGATGTTTTCAAATTACTCGAATGGCATGACTCTTTTGTGTTTTGGCATTTATCAAAAATATATAGAAAAGAGAGAAACATAGAAGTGAACGATATAGGTTATTGGAAAGGTGTAAAAGGACATCATGTATTTGTTAATAGTGAGCTAGGACAATATATGGATCACATGAAAGGTAAACGTAAAAAAATTGGCACCTCTGCACGTAGTGATTTGCGTTCAGTACCAACTGTAGACTATTGGAAGAAAGCACCACCGGTATTATAATGAAGATTGAAGTTTGGACAGAATACGGACCGCAAAACTCTAAAACAATATTCAAGGCATTTGTTAAGAGTTTAATAGACGCTGGTGACGAAGTTGTACTGAATAAATCATGTAATGCAGATGTGGCTGTAATTTGGTCAGTGCTGTGGCGTGGGCGAATGGAAAATTATAAAAGAATTTGGAACGACTATAGAAATGCAGGCAAGCCTGTTATTGTATTAGAAGTAGGTGGGTTAAGAAGAAATGAAAGTTTTAAAATTGGCATTAACGGAATAAACCGAGATGCAGATTTTGCCAATCAAAACTATGACGATAAACGTTGGCCATTATTTAAGCACACCTTAAAACCATGGAACTCTACTGGTGATATTATTGTGATATGCGGACAACACGACTCTTCGGAGCAGTGGAAAGGATTGCCGAGAATGGAGCAATGGGTAGGTCAACAAATTGAAGAAATTAGAAAATACACGACACGTCCTATACTTGTAAGACCACATCCTAGAAACACAATAGGTTTTCCTGAAAACAAATACAACAATGTAAAAGTGCGAATGCCCAAAAGAGATTTTAAAACATACGACGACACTGACTTTAAAGCAACATTAGAAAGAACATGGGCAGTGGTCAATCATAGTTCCAACCCAGCCATGGAAGCTGTGTTTAATGGAATACCTGTATTTGTATCTGAATCTAGTCTGTGTCATGATGTTGGCAATATAAAATTGTGTGATATTAATAATCCGGCAATGCCAAATAGATTAGGCTGGGCTCAAAAACTTGCCTACACCGAATGGTTCAAAGATGAGATCGAACAAGGATTACCGTGGGCTAGAATAAAGAAAAGACTACAGGAAAAATATATATGAGAACATTTAAATTACCGAGAAGAGAACCTTTGCCTATTCAAGAAGAAAAATATGAGGGCGAAACAGTTATCGTTAATACTATAATTAGGAAAGGTAAGCGTATACAGGAAACTGCTTTCTATGAGGATAAAGTTAAAAATGTACCTAGAGGTAATGCATACTGTATTGGAAACGGGCCTTCACGTAAAGATTTTGACTTGAATAAATTAAAAGCAACAGGACAAACTTATGGATGTAATGCTTTATACAGAGATTTTATGCCAGATTTTATATTCAGTGTTGATACTAAGATCACCACGCAGATGATCAACGACGAAGTAGGTAAAAAAACTATCCATTATGCACCGTCATTAGAAGTAAACAGAAAACAATCTAAAGGTATGTTACACCTAATACCCCACAACCCACATTGGATATCGGGTAACCAAGCATTCTGGACTGCCGGAGTTCACGGCCATAAGAACATATACCTGTTGGGATATGATTTTAGAGAGTACGGCAAGGGGCAATTGAACAACATTTATCAAGACACATATTGTTACGGTGAACGTAACGATGATAAAATCTTCGAAGGTTGGTTAAAACAATTTAGAGATATGTTAAAAATGAGACCCTATGTAAAATATACTGTCGTGCATGATGATCCGCCAAAGTTTCTACGATACTTACAGACAGGTACCGACCACGGTAACAGCGAAGTTATAAGCTATAAAGAATTTGAAAAAGTTTTAACACCTAGCCAAACTTAAACCTGCAAGTTTAAATTTAGTTTTCCAAGCATAAAAGTTAGCATTGTGATTTGAATACGGATCTTTTAACCAAGACATCTGATAGAGATGTACCATTTCATGTGCAAGTGTTTCTATAAAATCTTTCCAAGTGGGAAACTTACAATGTAATTCTATGTAGTACTCGACTTCAATGTGATAAGGTATTACCCTTTGATCAAATTTACCCTTAGGTGTTTTTCTATTGTCCCAGTTTGCAACACATCTACCCCAGTCTTTATGTAGCTTTTTAATCTGTAATGGTACCATTGGTAGTCTGCTGTTGAACAGTCCTCTGTTTATTATTCTAAACCAGTGATATGCTTGTTGTTCTGTGGGCTTGAAACCAACAGTATTTTTGTGTCTTGTCAGAGTATTTTCCAACTTAATTTTCAGTTGCTTTCTAACATTAACGCTTTTATTTTTATACTTTTTCATAGGTTGACTATATTACCAATTATGCTATAATATACTAATAATTATCTAAAAT
>MDTB01233660.1_pt1 | contig 10858 bp, 8 predicted proteins | sample 811161 | NCBI WGS metagenome assembly MDTB01 (sample SAMN05326650, study PRJNA326480) | marine metagenome | isolation source: seawater | place: Mediterranean Sea | collected 2009 | reverse complement strand
CAAGGATAATGCACCTAAGATCAATATGAATATTATCATATTTAGTATTATATTTAAAAATACATATTTAATACTTTTGAATAAAATACTAGTAGAAATTATAAAAGATATTAAAAAATATATTAATACTTCTTTTTCTAGTTTTAATATCTTAGCTAAGTCAAAAGGTTGACTGTAGTTTTTATTAATTGAATTATTTAAATTATTAATTTCACTATTAAAAGTTTTAAAAATACTTTCATCTTGATAAATATTTTTTTTAGAATAAACTCTCGTTATAAAACTATTAGTTTGGGAATCAATAAAGCTATTTTTAATTTCAAGAGGTAAATTTTCAACTTCTAAAATATCTGAATTTGTTAAACTTAAATAATTATTTTTTAAAGATTCTGCAAAATCTTGATGTAAATATGTTAAACTTCTTTTAGTAATATTTGAGTCTAATTTTGAAACATACTGTGTCAAATTACCTCTCTTCAAATTGTCATTTAATTCTCCAACTAATCTAGTAGCTTTTTTATAAATAATACCTTTCAATGTATCAATATCTTGAAGTTCAATTATATTAGCTTCTAAACGCTTCAATTGGATATTGTAAATCTTCAAATCATTATCAAGTATATATTTTTTTATTTTAGTGTTAATCATTTCTCGATTTTTTTGTTTTAAAAAACGAAATTGAATATCAAGGATATCAGATTCAGGGATAAAATCTATTATAGATTCTACTCTACCAACAGTTTCATAAGCTCTAGCTTTGGAAGCTAGATCTTTTGCACTTTTTAAATCAGGAGATATAAATGAAACATAATTACTTGAAAAGTTAAATGAATTTTCTATTTTTTCTTCTAATGGATTTTTTTTAGAATTATAATCTATTAATGAGAAATAGTTATAATTTTTGAATGCTATTAAAGCATGCCCCAACATAAAAATTATTACCATGGAAAAGCAAAATATTATAATCTTTCTATATCTATTTATAAAAAAAATTATTATTTTAAAAAATATATTTAACCAAAATGTTATTTGTGAAGTTTTTGAATTAGAAATTGCTAGAAAATTAAAACTAATTAATAATACTGGAATTATTATGATACTAAAAAATAATACAGAACATATTAATATAATTATCATTAAGCCTATATTTTGAAATATTATGTTATCTGAAAATAAAATTAAAACTGATGAAGTAATAATTATCAATCCTGCTACAAACATGGAATAAAAATATTCTTTATATATTAAATAAGTAGTCATAATTATACTAATAGATTCACTTTTAATTTTGTTAACTTTATAAACAATACGAATACCAAAATCTATTAATAGAATGATAGAAAATATATTCAATAAAATAATTATTATATTATTTGATTCAATTAGATAACTAGATATTAAAATACAGCAAACTAAAGAACTAATAATGCTTATCAGAACTACTAGTGATGAGATTATATTTTTCAAAAAAAATGTTAGAACTATTATTAGGACAGCTAAAACTACCAAGCCCAAAGTGTTAATACTTTTTCTAAATTCTTTTTCCTCCAAATGATTTATTATTACTGGAGCTGATAAACCAGCCTTAACATTATAAGTATTTTCAGAATTTAAAATAAGCTTGTTAATTTTTTCAATCCCTATTTCAAATTCAATATAATTATTAATTAAATTTGAAGAAGGTTCAATGATAACAATCATCATATTTTTATTAAGTGAGATTAAAGATGTTTCACCAATCATAAAAGCATCTGCAGATTTTTCTCCAAAATCATCAAAATAAGATTTATATAGAAATTCTTTTTTGTAATTAATAAATTTTTCTATGCTATCTAAAATATTGAAAATTTCAGTTTCATATATTTCTAATTGATTTATATCTAATTTTTTTAAAAAATTATTTTCTATATATTGATTTAAATTTTTTAAAAAATCAATTAGATTAGGATCTTTTAACATACTAGCTAGATCTTTTAATTGATTTAAGTCTAGAAGTTTAAACTTGTTTTTTTTATAAAAATCAATAGGAAAATCAATGTGAACTCTAGAAATCCAATTATCAAATGATTCTAACTTTATTTTAATATCTTTACTAAATAATTTCATATCCTCTTCGTCACCTTCAACTAATAAAAGAATATTTGAATTGTTAGTAATTTCTAATTGATTAAAGTTTTGAATAATTGAATTAGATTGAAAAGATCTAAAAGATAATAATTTTGAAGGGATATGAAGCTGGATAGTATAGTAACCACAAAAACAAATTAAAATTAAAATTAAAAACCTGAGTAATAAAATATTATCTAATATTTTTTTGAACATATTTAATGTATTTTAATATTTATAAGTCTTAAATAATTTTATATAATACACTAATGAGAAATTATATTCTCTTTTGAAAAAAAGTTTTTATCAAGATTTATATTATAAATAATCTCTTTAATTCTAATATTAGTTTCTGAGTTATTTAAATGATTTTTCATATTTAATAACATAGATGTATTTATGCCTTGAATATCTACTAATTCTTTAAAACGAAGTGTTTTAAATTTAATATTATTCTTATAATAAAGCACTCTATCTGGATAATAACTACTCTTATTGATATAAACCTTTAGAGAATCATATTTTGTTTTTTCATTCAATAGAGGTTTTAATAAAAGTAAATAATGCTTTTTGTCATTAGAATTAATTTTTTTTATTTTATAATTAACTCTCCATCTACCTTTCCCAGAAAAATCAAAATATGTAAAATCACCTCCTTGTAAATTTTCAAATTTTGCATCATTAATTATCTTCCTTGATCTATTTAATTTTGAATTATATACCCAAATTTCATCACCATCATTTATTGATAGGAAAGCATTAGAACTAATATTTTCAGGTTCAATATATTTTATCATTACATCTGTTCCAAATTGATTAGAATAACTTTCAAAAGTACTTATATGTGTAATTTGATTAGATTTTATAATTTCTTTTTTCATCATTGACTTAGATGAGAAAGGGTTCAAGGAAATTATCATTGAGTCTAATATTTCATATGCTTCATATTCAAAAGCAAATAAATTAAATACACTTATCTGAATAACAAAAATGTTGTAGAAAATATGTTTTATCATAAAAATAGATTTGTTTAATTAATTTTTATAAAGTTGTTATAATTTACATATTATTTTCATTTTCCTCTTAATAAGAATAGTAAATTATTCATCTCTATCAATAATTAATTGAGCTCATATGAATTCATATATACTATCAATAGATGCAGGAACAACTGGAATTACTATTCTTGTTATCGATAAAAATTTTTCAATCTGTCAAAAATATTATAAAGAGTTTACACAATATTTTCCTAAAGAAGGATGGGTTGAGCATGATCCTATTGAAATATGGAACGTAACATATAGTCTGATCATAGAATGCTTTAAAGATTATCCGAAAGAAAAGTTTATTTCTATAGGGATTACAAATCAAAGAGAAACTACTATCATATGGGACAAAAAAACTAGTAAACCAATATATAATGCAATAGTCTGGCAGTGTAGACGCACAAAAGACATTTGTGACAAACTTCAAAATGACGGATATAGTCCTTTAATAAAAGAAAAAACTGGACTAGTTATTGATAGTTATTTTTCAGGAACAAAAATTAAATGGATAATTGAAAATATACCTTCAGCTTTTCGAAACAATAAATATAATAGACTTGCCTTTGGAACAGTCGATTCTTGGTTGATTTGGAATTTAACCAATGGTAATGAACATGTAACTGATTATACAAATGCTTCTAGAACTATGATATTTAATATAAATAATAAAAAATGGGATCGTGAACTATTATCAATTTTAAATATTCCTTATAATATTTTACCTGATGTAAAACCATCTGTTAGCGAATTCGGTAGAACTCATAAAAAGATATTCAATTATGATATTCCAATTACAGCAATTGCAGGTGATCAACAAGCAGCTCTATATGGTCAAAAATGTTTTAATACAGGTGATACTAAATGTACTTATGGTACTGGATGCTTTTTAATGACAAATACAGGAAAAAATAGATTAGACTCTACTTCTGGCTTAATTACTACCATTGCTTGTGATTCAATGGGCAATCCAGCGTATGCATTAGAGGGATCAGTTTTTATGGGAGGAGCAATAATACAATGGCTTCGAGATGAATTAAAAATTATTTCTTCAGCATCGGAAAGTGAAGGTATTGCACTATCAATTGAAGATACTAAAGGTGTAATTATAATCCCAGCATTTACTGGCCTAGGAGCTCCTTATTGGAATATGGAAGCTAGAGGAATTATTTCTGGATTAACCAGAGGGGTAAATAGAAAGCATATAATTAGAGCTGCTTTAGAAAGTATAGCATTTCAAGTAAGTGATTTAATCGACTCAATTAATGAAGATGTAAATACTAAAATATCACATCTCAAAGTCGATGGAGGAGCATCAGCAAATAACTTTTTAATGCAGTTTCAATCAAGCATATCAGACCTAGAAATTCATAGGCCAAGTAATATTGAGTCTACTGCTTTAGGTATAGGATTATTATCAGGAATAAGTTCAAAGTTATGGGATGACCCAAGTAAAGTCAAAAAAAGTAATGAAAAAAATAATGTATTTAAACCTACTTTATCAAAAAATATTAAAGATCAACTACTAGTTAGATGGAAAAAAGCTATTGAAAAAAGCCTTCTATAATTATTTTTTATTTTTTCTATTTACTCTATTATTTTTTTTATTCTTAGAATAATCGCGCTTATTATTTGACGACCTTACACTTGTTATTCTACCATTATCTAAAGTAATAGTTACTGATGCTATTCTTGATAATATATCTTTATTTTGAGTAGATGTAATTAGAGTTACTCCATCATAATTAATTTTTCTATGAAGAATAGAAAGTAAAATTTTTTGTTCTTTTTTTCCTATATGTTGCTCAATTTCATCAATAAATAAGACTTTACTATCAGCTCCTATCATAGTTGCCAACAAGACCCATCTTAATTCACCAGGAGTAAGAGTTTTCATCTTTCTATTAATGAGATTTGCAAGGTTCATTTTTTTACTAATTTCATCAACTCTTTTATTTGGATTTCTGATATAACTAAATTTACTAATTTTTTTAGTCATAAATCTTTTTACTGTACCCCAAGGAGCTTTAAATACTTGAGGTACTATTGCAATTTGATCTTGATAGACATTATTAGAATATTTATAGATATTTTTATCTTCAAATTGTATTTGAGCACCATTAACTTTTTTCCTACTATATAAAATATCTAATAGTGTTGTTTTCCCACTACCTATTTGGCCTTCAAATACGTAACATGCCCCTCTATGAATATCAAATTGTTTAATTATTAATTTACTTTCTCCTTCTTTTTCAATACGAATATCCTTAATACTATATAATGGAATTGGCATATAATTTCCTTTTTTAAATTTAATTTATTAATTTGATAAAGTTAAATAATATTAACTTTCCGTTAACAGATTTTGGAACACTATAATCATCAATAGGAACCCCTATCGCACTTCTAACTTCAACATACTTTTTAATTATATCTAATGAAAATTCCGGATGAAACTGTACACCATAAAAATTGTTATTTAAAACAAATGACTGATTACCTTTTTTATTATGTGCAAGTTCTATTGCACCTTTTGGTAAAATAGTAACACAATCTTGATGAGATTCATATACAATTTCATTTTTAGTAAACCCAAAAAAAAGTGGTGATTTTTTTCCATCATCTGTTAAATCAATAGGATATGCTCCTAACTCCCATCCATATGGGTTTAATTCCACTTTACCACCAAAAGCTTTAGCAATTAATTGACTACCAAAACAAATACCAAGCACTAAAATATCAGAATTTTTTATTAGACGTAACTCTTGTTCAATATCTAGCATCCAGCTTTCATTATCATATACTGATCTTGGTGATCCAGTAATTATCCAAGCATCATAATGTTTTTTTTGAATTTGATCACCATCGTATGGCTTAACCCAAGTAAAATTGCATTCTTCTTTATCCAGGCAACTCATAATCCATTCAGGAGAAGATCCAAATTCCGTGGTCACTTCTTTCAAACTTGGACCACAATCAATGATAAGAATATTTTTCAATATTTAGCTCCATTAATATCATAAAATTGTAAGTAAGTTTTAAATAATTTAATTTTTACATTTAAAAATAAATTGCTAAAAGTTGATAATTGAATTAAAATAAAATTAAAATAAGAAAGATTTATAAAAATCTTTTTATAAACTCGGAATGTATGCTTTAATTTCATTTGTCTTATAACTCTTAAGACAAAAGGTAATTTATTTTAAAGGATTGTTCTCTAAAAAGTGTTCAGCATCCAACGCAGCCATACAACCAGATCCAGCGGCAGTTATTGCCTGACGATATACTGTATCTTGTATATCTCCTGAAGCAAAAACTCCAGGAACAGATGTTTTTGTATTTTTTGCACCTGTTAGTATATAGCCCTTATCATCTAAATCTAATTTATCCTTAAATAATTGAGAATTTGGAGTATGCCCAATAGCTATAAATACACCATCACACAATAATTCAGAGGTTTCTCCAGAAACTGTATTTTTTAAAATAACTCCAGTTAATCCCTTATCTTTAGGATCTCCTAACATTTCTACTATAGAAGAGTTCCAAATAACATCTATTTTTGGATTATTTAATGCACGATCTTGCATAATTTTAGATGCTCTAAATTCATCTCTTCTATGAACAATAGAAACGCTAGATGCAAACTTAGTTAAAAAAGTTGCTTCTTCCATTGCTGAATCTCCACCACCAACAATTAACACTTTTTTATCTTTAAAAAAGAATCCGTCACATGTAGCACAAGCAGAAACACCATAGCCCATTAATTTTTTTTCTGATTCAAGACCCAATAGTTGCGCAGAAGCTCCTGTTGAAATAATTACAGATTCTGCTAAATAGGTATCATTTTCTACAACAATCTTAAATGGACGTTCTGAAAAATCTACTTCATCTACTGTTAAAAAATGAGTTTCTGCATCAAAACGCTGTGCCTGTTTACGGAATAAATCCATCATCTCTGGCCCCATAACTCCTTCAGGAAAACCAGGATAATTTTCAACGTCTGTAGTAATAGTTAACTGACCACCAGGCTGACTTCCTTCGAAAACTAAAGGATTTAAATTAGCTCTTGCTGCATAAATTGCTGCAGTTAAACCTGCTGGGCCTGAACCTATTACAATTACCTTTTGTATTTTATCTTTCAATTTACTTTTTTTAAACTATAATTATATTTTATAATACTTTATCTATAGCTTCTTTTAGCTCCATTTTACCAACAGCACCTACTATTTGTTGCTGTACTTTCCCGCCAGAGAATACTAGCAAGCTAGGAATACTTCGTATACCATAATCAGATGCAATAGAAGGATGATTATCAATATTTACCTTACCAATAATAGCACTATCTTTATATTCAGATGCTAGTTCATCAACGGTTGGGCCTATTTGTCTACATGGCCCGCACCATTCAGCCCAAAAATCTACGAGTACAGGTTTATCAGAATTAATAACTTCTTTATCAAAATTTTCACTTGTAAATTCTTTTGTAAACTCACCCATTATATTGGCTCCTTTTAAATTAAAAAATACTCTGATTATTTGCATTCTAATTTATTGCAACTTTTTAATTTATTCCGATAGCTTTTTAAAAAAATTTTTAATAATAAATTAAAGTTAAGAACTATTAACAGCACCGCTTTTATAAAATTAACCTTCACAAATTAAAGCAGGATTAAAATCCTGGTTTAATTTGTGATTACAATATTTTATTCTGAACTCCAGAATGCAATTGAACCTGGACTTGCCCCAACTTCAAAATTATATACAGTTTCACCATTAAAATTCATTACTAAAACATTATCAGGCGCTGAATAGTCTGAAAATCCCAAATAAATCAAGTTTTCATTTATCGCCATTGAATAAAGTCCAGTCAAATTAGATGCTCCAATATAATTACTGGTATTTACCGATAGATCAGAATTTAATGATATAATTCCATTTTGATATGAACGGTAAATATTTCCATTATATAATGCAAAATCACTTCCAAAACTTACATCACTGCCATGATCTTTTGTTGCAACTACAGAACCTGAATTGATATCTACTTTATCTGTAATGTATGAGTAAGTAGGCCAATCACCATATTGTGAGCTCACATATAAATATGATTCATTAAATAGTACTTTATCTGGGTTGTTTGAGACTGGGATACTTTGAACTATAGTTGATGAAGACAATTCGATCTTTTCAATAGTATTACCAGCTACATATGGCCAAGATGCTATATCCTCATATTTAATTGCTGCATAAAGATTATCTCCATCAGTTGCAAGGCCTTCAGAACAACCGGGTACAGCTATTTGATTAACTGCTAAAGAAGTTAAATTTATAGCTGCAATTGATTTTGATGCCCATTGACTAATGTACGCAGTATTATTAACTATAATTATTTCTCTAGGACTACTAGAATTTAAATCTATTACGCTTGATTGACTTATAGTTCCATCATTTTCAATTGAATAAATGATTAAATTACTACTACCATTATTAACTAGATAAAGTTTATTATTATGTATAGCCATTGATTGACCTGTATCACCAGTAGGATTATATAATGATTCAGTTACTAAAGAATCACTTATCATCCATAGTGCTGCATCATTAGATTGAAAAGAACCTTCAGTTAATACAAAAGCTATTTCATTTGATGGGAGTATTTGCGGGCTAGTTGTTGTATCGTCAGAACATCCTACTAAAATTAAAATTCCGAGCATTAGTATTTGTTTTTTCATAATTTTTCCTTTATTGTTATTGAGATTGAGTAAGTTCTTCCTGGAACAGGAAAACCGTGAACTGATTGATATTTATTATCAAAAATATTTTCACAATTAATCAATGAAAATATTTTAAACTTATTTACATTAAAAATATGTCTTTCATAAGCTAAGCTTCCAAAAAAATATGATGGTAGTATGTTATCGTGAGGCCAATTATATCTATAGATTCGTTCTCCTACAAATTTGGAAGTTAAATAAAAAGTTTGCGTTTTATATTTTTTTATTATCTTTATAAATGCTGAGAACTTGGGTGTGTATATTAACATTTTACCTGAATGCTGTTCGTTTATTGAATCATCATAATTCTCTGTTTTTAAATATGAGGCTGAAAATGATGAGGTAAATCCTTTTATTTCATTTGAACGAACGTAAATATCTCCACCAAATGATTTAGCAGATGATATATTATCTGGTATCCAATAAGCATTTGTACCAACCATTGGTCTCCAAGATATAAGATCATGAAAATCAATATAATGGAAATTAATATCTAACTGACCATAGTTAGTTAGCAATATATTTTTAATATAAAAATTATTTGAAAATTCATTTTTAAGATATGCGTTTCCAAATGGCTCCCATAGTAAATCATTGAAATTTGGCTTTTTATAGTTCCTGGAATAGGTTATAGAAGAAGAGATATTATTTAAAGGTGATACTTTAAAAATTATATCATAACTATATACTGTTTTTGACTTTTTATCAAATTCAAATTTAATTGAGTTATGAATCTCTATTTTTGAAATATCTGTTCTTTTTTCAAGTGAAAATAAATAAAAATTCTTAGTAGTATCAATTGTTTTGGTACTTCTATTAATCACAGATTCAGTCAATACTTTGATATTAAAATTATCTTTAATATAATTTACTGAAGAACTATAGGTTAATAATCTGTGCAAATCAGATAGATATTCTATGGAAGTTTCTTTTATGTTGGCAGAAAACTTATATTTATTAAATTTTGTTGACATACTTATCACCTGTAAATCATCAAACATTTCTTGATTATTTAAACTACTAGAATAGATATTTGTCGATAATTCTCGATCGTTTTGAACTTTGAAAAATGAAACCATAAATGATTTATTTTTAAAATCTCTATTAATTTTTGAATATAAAAAATTTTGATTAATTGAATTTTTAAGGTCTTTAAAAAATTCATTTACTTGATAAGGTACTAAACTATAATTTCCAGTTTCTTTATAATCATAAATAGCATCATATTTTGATTGTCCAGCTGAAATGATAAAATCACTAGATAATATAGTTTTACTTAGCATAAAAGCAATCGAAGAATCATTATGATTACCTAACCTAATATTAATCTTAGTACCAATTTTAGAAGGAGTAAAATTTAATGCGCCAGTTAGAGCGGATTTACCAAGTCTTGATGAAAGTCCTTGAGGTAAATACTGTATACTTGAGAGTAAAAATGGAGGTATCTGTGAAATATCTGTAACTCCAGTTTGCTCATTATTTATTGGAACATTATCAAAAAGAACCATAAATCTTTGTGATTGGCCTCCATGTACAGAAATTGTTGAAACACCAGCTCTGCCACCATATGATTTAATTGATATACTTGGTAGTAATTTTAATAATGAAGTTGTTGACATATGGCTTTTAAGACTTCCTTCAGTGATAGTGTATGGTCTTATAGGAGAATATAAATTTTCGACTAAAGGTTTACTAACATTTACTTCATTAATAAGTAAAGCAATAGGCTTAAGATAAATAATGCTAAAATCATCATCTTTATTGATAATTTTATTATGAAAGTTCTCTTTTGATAGAGAAATTGGAAAACTATAATGGATGAAATTACTTTTTAAAAGATAGTTTGTTGTAGTTATTTCAGCTTCGCTATCATTTAAAGAATGAAAATTTACATTAGATAATTTATTTTTAGATATAGAATGGAAAAAATAAATT
>MDTB01132166.1_pt1 | contig 10858 bp, 11 predicted proteins | sample 811161 | NCBI WGS metagenome assembly MDTB01 (sample SAMN05326650, study PRJNA326480) | marine metagenome | isolation source: seawater | place: Mediterranean Sea | collected 2009 | reverse complement strand
TTATCTGTGTAATGATCAATCTTTGTTTTTTTCATTTTTGATAATAAGTGTACAATAGGGTAAATTTAACACTAATATGATTTATGAACTTAATTAAGTCAACAGGCACATTTGGGTTTTATACCATCATTAGTAGATTACTTGGTTATTTAAGGGACATTCTTATTGCTGTTTTCCTAGGAACTGGATTGTTAGCTGATGTTTTTTTCGTAGCATTTAGAATTCCAAATACTTTTAGAAGACTATTTTCTGAAGGTACTTTTAATGCAGCGTTTGTTCCAAGCTATTCATCAGAAATACCAAAAGGAAGAGTAAAATCAGATAAATTTGCTAACAGTATTTTTAATCTTTTATTTTTATCTTTGTTATTTTTAACAATTATTGTCCAAATTTTTATGCCTGCCTTTGTTTCAATTATTGCACCAGGGTTTGTAAATGATATTGAAAAAATAGAAGCAGCAATTAGTTTATGCAGAATAACTTTTCCATTTTTATTTTTTATTTGTTTGGCATCCTTTTTTTCAGCGATCTTAAACTCACATAACAAATTTGCTGCTGCATCAGCCGCTCCCATCATATTAAATATTATTTTAATCTTAATATTATTATTTGCTAGTTCATTAGGAGATAAACTAGTTTATTACTTATCTTATGGAGTTTCATTCGCTGGAATTTGTCAATTATTATTTTTACATAAATTTGTAAAAAATTTTTATTCTTTAAAATTTGATTTTAAAATTAAGTTTAGTAATAAAGTCAAATTTTTTTTTAAAAAACTTTTACCAAGTATTTTTTCTTCAGGAGTTACGCAAATAAATATTTTGATAGGAACTATAATTGCTTCCTTTCAAGCAAGTGCTGTCTCTTATCTTTATTATGCAGATAGAATATACCAAATAAATTTAGCTATAGCTGGTATAGCTATTGGAGTCGTTATTCTCCCTCAATTATCAAAACATATTGAACTTAAAAAAAAAAAGAAAATTCTACTAATTCAAAATAAAGCCCTTGAGTTAAGTTTTTTTTTAAGTCTTCCGGCAACTATTGCATTAGCAATTGGGTCTGAACAAATAATATCTGCATTATTTGGTTATGGATCTTTTGACAAAATATCAGTTAAAAATTCAAGTTTAGCATTGTATTATTTTGCTTTAGGACTACCCGCCTTTGCTTTAATCAAAGTTTTTTCAAGTTTTTTCTTTGCGAATCATGATACCAAAACACCATTTTATATTTCATTAATTTCAGTAATGCTAAATATTTTAATTAGTGTTTACTATTTTAATCAAATTGGTTTCATTATAATTCCAATTGCAACATCTATTTCTTCTTGGTTTAATTCTATAATATTATTTATATTTTTAAAGAATAGAGAATTATTCAACTTTAATGAAATATTTTTTGTTAAATTTATTAAGATATTATTCGCATCTAGTTTTATGGGGATATTTTTTAATTTTTTATTAAATTATTTTGAAAATCAATTATCTTTTGATGTAGGTATTAAATCCATGTATTTAGTTTTAATTGTTATGTTGGGTTTATTGTTTTATTTGATTATTTGTTACGTGATCAAAGCTTTTAAAATAAGTGATATTAAATTAAAGTATTAATTTTATGAGTAAAAAAATATTTTCAGGAGTTCAGCCTACTGGCAATCTTCATCTAGGAAATTACTTGGGAGCAATTAAAAATTTTGTAGAACTTAGTAAAGAGATTGATACTAATTGTATTTTTTGCGTTGTTGATTTACATGCTATTACAATTAAACAAGATCCTAAGGAATTAAAAAATAATATTAGGGAGACGGCAGCAACTTTTGTTGCTAGTGGAATAGATCCTAAAAAAAATATAATTTTTAACCAATCTGGTGTTCCTGCTCATGCAGAAGGAGCTTGGATATTAAGTTGTATCGCTCGGATGGGTTGGTTAAATAGGATGACGCAATTTAAAGAAAAAGCTGGAAACGACAAGGAAAAAGCTAGTATAGGTTTATATTCATATCCTGTTTTAATGGCAGCTGATATTTTATTATATGACGCTACCCACGTTCCAGTAGGTGATGACCAAAGACAACATCTAGAATTGTGCAGAGACATTGCTCAAAAGTTCAACAATGATTTTAATGTTAAAAATTTTTTACGAGCTCCGGAGCCTTTAATTCAAAAAGAATTTTCTAGGATAATGAGTTTAAAAGATGGTTCAAAAAAAATGAGCAAATCAGAAATATCAGATTTAAGTAGAATAAATTTAACTGATGACAAAGATCAAATTATTAATAAAATTAAAAAAGCAAAAACAGACACAATGCCCATGCCAAGCGATGCAAATGAGCTTAAAAAAAGACTAGAAGCAAAAAATCTTTTAGGAATCTACTCAAGCTTAACTAATTCCTCATTACAAAATTCTATAGAGGTTTTTGCAGGAAAAAACTTTTCTGAATTTAAAGAAAAATTAGTAGAACTGCTATTGTCTGAAATAGATCCTATATCAAAAGAAATAAAAAAGCTTTTACAAGACAAATCGTATTTAGATAAAATTCTTCTAGATGGGGTTGAAAAAGCCGATTTGATTGCGTCAAAAAAGATAGAAAGTATAAAAAAAATACTTGGTTTCTAAAATAATCTATTATCGAGTTTTAATTTTTAAAATAATAACTATATTTATAGTATGTTTGTACAGACTGAAATAACTCCAAATCCAAATTCATTGAAGTTTCTTCCAGGAAGAAAGGTCTCCAATATCGGATCTTATGAGGTGACAGTAAAGGACAATGTTCAAAACGAATTAGTTAGAAACATACTGTCAGTAAATGGAGTAGAGGGAATTTTTTTAGGAGAAGATTTTATCTCAGTAAATAAAATTGATAAAATAAAATGGGAAGAAATCAAACACATAGTAATTTCACTAATTAACGACTTTTATGCTAATGGTAATGAGTATGTGATTGATCATAAGCAAACTGAGGATAATAAAAGTTTAAATGAAATAGAAGAGAAGATAGTTAAAATTTTAGATCAAAAGATAAGACCAGCAGTTGCAAAGGATGGTGGAGATATAAAATTTATAGAGTTTAAAGATGGAGTTGTTAAAGTACAGCTACAAGGTAGCTGCTCAGGCTGTCCGAGTTCTACTATGACTTTAAAACAAGGTGTTCAAAACCTTTTGTGCCATTATTTACCAGAGGTAAAGAACGTTGAGGCAATTTAAAAATGAAAATAAAATCTAATAAAAAGAATAGTAAAAAAAAAATTAGGGTTAATAAAAAGATTAATTTTCAAAATAAAATTAATTCTTTATCAAGAATTTTTTTGAGTAGTTTTATAATTGTTGGTTTTTTTTATATTGTGCCAATAGTTAGTGAATATGTAGAAAAAAACATTTTAACTAGTAAAGAATTTACCAATAATTCAAAAAAAGTTTTAGCTTATACTCTTAATAAAAAAGATAATAAAAATATTGAAAATAATATCATAGATGAAAAGGATTTGTTATTAGACATTTTTAGTTTGAATGATCTAGAAACGGATACTGTTAGATTAAGTGCATCAACTATAAATCAATTATTTCAAGATACAGGATATAATTTAAAAGATGTAAGAGAAAAAAAATTAGTCAAGCCAGTCGCTTTAACCCTACTTCCAGAAGAAATTAAAATGATTGAAGACACAATCAAAAGAAAAGAATTATTTATCCAAATTGTATTACCTTTAATATTAAAAGAAAACAACAATATAAGAATTGATAGAAAAACACTTTTTAGCATCATAAATAAAAGTAATAATTCGGATTTAGAAAAAAAATGGCTTGAAAAAAAATATAAGCAATATGGAATTAAATCAAAAGATTTATCTGAACTGAAAGTTAGAATGGATGAAGTTCCTGTTTCTTTAGCAATTGCACAAGCGGCAAAAGAAACTGGGTGGGGTACATCAAGATTTGCTCAGGAGGGAAATGCTTTATTTGGACAATGGACATGGTCCGGCGAAGGTTTAAAGCCAAAAGATGCTGATGTAGACAAGGGTCATAAAGTAATGAAATTTAACGTTCTTCAAGCATCTGTAAGAGCATACAAAAGAAATTTGAATACTCACTCAACGTATAAGGACTTTAGAAAAGCAAGAGCAGAATTAAGAGATCTAGGAAAACCATTGGATGGTTTGAAGTTGTCTGAACATTTAGATAAATATGCAGAAACAGGAGCCAAATATGTTGCTGTTTTAAAAAAAATTATTATTCAAAATAAATTAAAAGATTTTGATGATGCAAAATTATTACCTTCCAGTGTAGATTTGGAAAGTTTGATTTAATTTTTTTTTATAACAAATTGTGTACCAAACCATCTCCATTTTCCGTTATCATTTAATGAACAATTAATTCTACCTCTCCTAGGAGAAAATTTATCTCTAAAATTGATGGTAAGAACACCATCTGTAATTTCGATTTTAGATTTATGCCAACTATTAGCTTCATTTGAATAACAGCTAATATCATTTAAATTATTTTGATCTCTAAAGAATTCAACTTTAAATAAAGGAGGATTATTATTTTTATCTAATTTTTTTTCTAATGGAAATAATTTTTTGTATTCCAGTGGATATGATTTTATAATAGATTTAAATCTATCTATTTTACCATAGTTTTCGTTAATTGGAAATCTTGGTAACTCATACTTATTCTTATTTTTATCTATAACTCCAGAATGTTGGCCAAATGCAAAATCAAAATTTCTTGATATATATTTTTGCATAAATTCTGAATATTCACCGAAGGGGTATGAGAATAAATTTGGCACATAACCGAGATGATTTATAAATTGCTCATTTGCAAGCATAATGTCATCTATGAATTCATCATTAGTTTTATCAATCAGGTATTCATGGGAATGAGAGTGATGCCCTATAAATACAAACATCTCATTTTCCAATTCTCTAATTTGGTCCCATGTCATATAACCCTTTTTACCCACAGGCTCTGTAGAAACAAATAATATAAAGGGAATTTTGTTTTTTTTTAGAAATGGCCAAGCTTCAGAGTAAAAAGACTCAAAAGCATCATCTATAGTGAGTAGTATCATTTTTTGATTTCTTGGAATATTAAATTCTTTTTTAAAATTAATTGGGTTATAAAAATTATAACCAATTTGTTTAATTGTTTTTATGTGTTCCTTAAAAATATCCATTTTAATATTTGTTGAGGGATACTTATTTTCGTTAAAACGATGATACATAATAGCCAAAATACCTTCATCTTTAGAATAATATTTGGTATTATTTTCATCTGATTTAGAATTTATAGTTATGAAAAAAACTAATATTAATACACTTATAATTGATGCAGCTAATGAAAAGATTTTCTTAATGATCATCACTATTGATAATACTTATAGTATTACTCATGATAATAGTAAAATTAATTACGAAAAATTAACCTTATTAGTTAACGATTTTTTATATTCAAAAAATTTAGAATTAGGTAATATCAGTGAAATCTATGTTAATAGAGGACCAGGAAGTTTTGCTGGGATAAGAAATTCTTTATCTGTGGTTAAAGCCCTTAACTTAGCAATAAATATAGATTATTATTGTTACAGTCGCGTTGATTTTAATGATGAAACTGATTTTAAATATGAAAATATCCCAAATTTGTGTGATAAATTTAATATTAAAAAAAATTTGATTAAACCTATTTATATAAGTTAAGTTAAAGTATGTCAGAAACAATTGAAGAAAAATGTTTATCTAAAGGTGTCAAACTAACTGACCAAAGAAAAATAATTGCACAAGTGATTTCAGAGTCAAAGGAAGCTTATGGTGAGTCAGATCATCCAGATGTAGATGAATTGTATAGTAGAGTTTCTAAAGTAGATCCTAAAATTAGCATTGCGACTGTGTATAGGACAGTCAAACTTTTTGAGGAAGCAGGTATTTTAGCAAAACATGACTTTAAAGGTGGTAAAGCTCGGTATGAGGCAATGATTGAAAGTCATCATGATCATTTAATAGATGTTAAAACTGGAGAAATAATTGAATTCGTAGATGAAGATATTGAAAAACTGCAAAAAAAAGTTGCTGAAAAGTATGGTTATACTTTAGTTGATCATAAATTAGAATTATATGGTGTAAAGAAAAAATCATAATAATAAATGAATCAAAAAATATTTATTAAAACGTTTGGTTGTCAAATGAATGAATATGACTCCAATCGTATTTATGACACAGTTAAAAAAATTGGTTATCAAAAAACAGAAAATTATGAAGATACTGATTGTTATGTATTAAATACATGCCACATAAGAGATAAAGCTAAAGAAAAAGTTTACCATGAGATAGGAAGAGTAAAAAAATTTTTTAGATCTAAACAAAAACCTTTGGTAATTATTGCAGGTTGTGTTGCTCAGGCTGAAAATCAAGAAATGTTAAAAAGAGAACCTTATATTGACTTAGTAGTAGGACCGCAGTCTTATCATAAGATAAATGAGATGATTTTAAATTACCTTAAAAAGAAAAAAAAAATTGATGAAACAGAGTTTGATCCAATTTCTAAATTTAAATATTTAAGTAAAATTAAAAACCAAACTAAAAAAATTTCATCATTTTTAACTATTCAAGAGGGTTGTGATAAGTTCTGTCATTTTTGTGTAGTTCCGTATACTAGAGGACCTGAATACTCTAGACCATTTAATCAAATAATTGACGAAGCAAAATTCCTAAGTGATAATGGTACCAAGGAAATCATCCTTTTAGGACAAAATGTTAATGCTTATGAGTATGAAGATAAGAAATTGTCAAATTTAATTTTTGAAATTGAAAAAATTCCAGAAATAAAAAGAATAAGATACACAACATCCCATCCAAAAGATATGACAGATGATTTAATAGAGGTTTATAAAGGTTCAGAGAAATTGATGCCACTTGTCCATTTACCGCTACAAAGTGGATCTAATAAAATTTTACACCTTATGAATAGAAAGCATACAATAGATTATTATTTAAGAATATTTGATAAATTAAAAAAAATTAATACTAATATTGAATTTTCAAGTGATTTTATTATTGGCTATCCTGGTGAAAATAATATTGATTTTGACAAAACTTACGAAATTATTAAAAAAGTTAAATTTATTAACTCATTTTCATTTATTTTTAGCCCCAGACCAGGAACAGTTGCATCAAATTTAAATTTAATAGAAAAGAAAATTTGTATGGAAAGATTGGAAAAAATTCAAAATCAGTTATATGAAAATCAAATAAATATGAATAAATCTTTAGAAGACAAGGTTATTAATGTTTTAGCAGAGAACCCCACAGAGGATGGTAAAAAAATTTTTGGAAAGTCAGAATATATGACTTCAGTAATTTTTAGTGGCAAAGATAAAGATATTGGAAAAATTGTGCCAGTTAAGATTATTAAAAGTAATAGAAGTACTTTATTTGGTGAGTTGGCTGTTAATTTAAATCAAAAGGTAGCATAGCAATTGAGTAACTCAATTAATAAAAAAATAGATACATCACTAAAATTTGTTTATTCTGACAACAATTCTCTAAGTGTTATTTTTCACAATAACGATTTGTTAATTGGTGTGGTGGGGGAGTTTAACAAAAATCTTAAAGAATTAGAAAAAATATCTGGATCCAGTTTATACTCAAGAGGTAATTCTATATTAATTAAATCAAGTCCAAAAAAAAATGAAATAATTAAAAATGCGATTCAATTTTTAGTAAATCAATATATTAATAATGGAAATATAGAAAGTAAGGATATAGTTTCATCTATGGATAATTTTATGATAAATGAAAAAGTAAAAAATAATAATGTTACAGACATAATTAAAACTCCAAAAAAATCTATTATACCAAGATCTGAAAAACAAAAAAAATATGTAAGAGCTTTAAGGCATGGTAAAATAATAATTTCAGCAGGACCCGCAGGGACAGGAAAAACCTTTTTGGCTGTTGCCATAGGGCTTACAATGTTGTTAGAAAAAAAAATTGAAAGAATAATTTTATCTAGACCTGCTGTAGAAGCTGGTGAACGTTTAGGATTTCTTCCAGGAGACATGAAGGAGAAAGTGGATCCATATTTAAGACCTTTGTATGACTCTCTTTACGATTTGTTTGATTTTGAAAAAATTCAAAGAATGATTGAAATTGGCGATATTGAAATAGCCCCTTTAGCATTTATGAGAGGTAGAACTCTTAAAAATTCTTTTGCTATATTGGATGAGGCCCAAAATGCTACGGATACACAAATAAAAATGTTTTTGACGCGAATAGGAGAAAATTCAAAAATAGTCGTTAATGGTGATCCAACTCAGATAGATTTACCAAATAAAGTTTTGTCTGGTTTAGACAGATCTAAAAAATTATTAGGACACATAGATGAAATTGAAGTTGTTGACTTTGATCACTCTGATGTTGTTAGGCACCCGCTAGTGTCTAAAATTGTTAAAGCTTATTCAGAAAATGATTGAAATATATGTCTTTTCTGATGAGAAGGCTTGGTCAAAAAAAATACAAAAGAAAAATATTTTTTTTAAAAAAATTTGCAATTCATTTCCAAAAAAATATCAATTTTTAAAAAAAAAGATTAGCCTTACTTTGCTTCTCTCTAATAATAAGAGTATTAAAAAATTAAATAAAAATTTTAGAAATAAAAACAAACCTACTGATATTTTATCCTTTCCTTTAAATAGTAAAACTAAAATTTCTAAAAAGGTCTATATTGGAGATATAATAATTAGTTATGAATTTATGCACCATCATAAGTCACAAAATCAAGATATTTTTAAAAAGAAAGTCATTAAAACTTTTATTCACGGGTTTCTTCACTTGTTAGGCTTTGATCATATTAAGGATAGAGATTATAAAAAAATGTTAAAAGAAGAAGAACTTATTTATAATTCAGTAATTTCAAAGATTTATTAAATTGAAAAAAAAATTAATTATAGACCCTTTTTTTTTAATTTTATTGGGAATAGCTACATCATTTAGTCTTCCACCATTTAATTATTTTTTGATTAATTTTTTAACTTTTGCATTATTTTTTGTATTTTTATTTAAAAGAATAGATACTCAAAAACAAAAAAAAGTTTTCTTTTTCTATGGATGGTTGTTTGGTTTTGGATATTTTCTAACAAATTTGTATTGGATATCAATTTCTTTAACTTTTGATGAAGATCTTAAATTTTTAATTCCTTTAGTTATTTTTTTAATACCAGCATTTTTAGCAATATTTTATGGTCTATTTGTCTACTTTTTTGTAATTTTTTCATCAAAAAGTATTATTAACTCATTTTTGATTTTTTCATTATTTTTTGCAATTTTTGAATTTGTTAGAGGAACAATTTTAACTGGATTTCCATGGAATTTAATTGCTTATAGTTTTGCAAAACAATTAGAAATAATAAGCATAACCTCTTTGATAGGAACATATGGGTTCAACTTACTTTGTATTTCCATATTTACAAGTCCCGCGCTTGTTGTATTAAGACAGACTTATAGAGAAGTAGTAGTTTTTTTACTATTTATAATCACTTTGTTTATATTTTATTTTCATGGAAATCATTATGCAAAGAAATTTTATAAATCAAATAAAGTTATACATGACTACAAAATAAGAGTGGTAGGCACAAATATTGGTCTTAAAAGGTTTTATTTAGATACTGATCCTGTTTCTGTAATTAAAGAATTAATAACAGTTAGTAATCCAAATTTAGACGAAAAAACTATTTTTATTTGGCCAGAGGGAATACTTCCAAGTGTTTTTCAAAATGAACTAGTAGAATTTAAATGGTTATTAGAGAATAAGTTTAATAAAAATCACTTGCTCGTGATGGGTATTAATAGTGAAATGATGAATGATGACTCTTTAAATTATTATAACTCCTTTACGGTGTATGATAATGAATTTAATTTGTTAAATTCTTACAACAAAATAAAACTAGTGCCATTTGGAGAATTTATACCTTTCGAGGGTATTTTGTCTAAAATTGGTTTTAAAACAATAACAAATAACTATCAATCTTTTACAAAAGGTGATCAAAGAAATATTATTGAGATTAAAAAAGATAATTTTTCTCTAAAAGTATTACCACTCATTTGTTATGAAATAATATACACTGGCAAGATTTCTAGTGATAACAATTTTGATTTTATTATCAATATTTCTGAAGATGGGTGGTTTGGTAACTCTATAGGACCAAAACAACACTTTGTTCATAGTATATTTAGAGCAATAGAAAGTGGAAAATATATCGTAAGATCAGCTAATAATGGTACTTCAGCTATTATAAACCCCATTGGAGAGATCGAAAAAAGCCTAGATTTAAAGCATAATGGTTATATCGACTTTATTGAGAGAAAAAAAATACAACCAACAGTTTTCTCAAAATTTGGTAATAAAATTTTTGGAATGTTAATTTTATTGTATATTTTTTTCATAATTTCAACTAGTTTTGTCTTTTCATTTAAAAGAACTAGTACAGGTTTTAAGAACAAATAAGAAAGGCAAAAAAAATGAGTAACCTAAAAAATTATCTTTTCACAAGCGAGTCAGTTTCTGAAGGACATCCCGATAAAGTATGTGACAGAATTTCTGACATGGTTGTTGATACGTACTTAGATATGGAGCCCCAAGCTAGAGTAGCTTGTGAAACTTTAACAACCACAAATAAAGTTGTATTGGCTGGAGAGACAAGAGGGCCTGAGATTAATAAAGATGAATTAATTACTAAAGTTAGAGATTGCATTAAAGATATTGGTTACGACCAAGATGGTTTTACTTGGAGAGATGCAACTAAAATTGAAAGTCATTTACATTCACAATCAGCTGATATTGCAATGGGAGTAGATTCAGC
>MDTB01096531.1_pt1 | contig 10858 bp, 2 predicted proteins | sample 811161 | NCBI WGS metagenome assembly MDTB01 (sample SAMN05326650, study PRJNA326480) | marine metagenome | isolation source: seawater | place: Mediterranean Sea | collected 2009 | reverse complement strand
ACCTTAGCACCACTTAAATCAGCAACTGGTGGATTTAATCCGGTTTCAAGTTCAACATCTACATTATTAATTGTATTTCGAATAGCACTACCTTCAGTACCTATTGCGTTATTACTTATATCGCAGACTAAAGTTGTCCTACTTGAACCTACTGTTTTTGATTTAATTGGTAATCCAACATAAATTGGATTTCCATTCATATCTCTTGCGGTTCTTGTTGCTAAACCAATACTAGGGGCATTTCCTATTTTAGCAGACGGAATGCCTATACTTTCAAAAATAATTCTATCACCAATAGCAAACAATCCTGCATAATTCGAATCAATCTTCAAAGTGAGTTCTTCACTACCTGGATTTTTATCTATCTTAATGTATGTCCAGTTGATAGCAGTATCATTTTCTCTTAAATACAAATATTCAGTTCCTATTACATCATATACAAGACCAACTAAAGATTCATTTACAGACCTAGTAGCTAAACTTTCATATTTAGTAAGTAGAGTTCCGAATGAACCATAAGTAAATAAATCATTCAACTTACCGCCACTAGAACTTCCAGTTATTTTCAATTGTACATTACCATCAGTAAGGTTCGGGTCAGTGGGGTGACTATTTGGTAAAGGCACTGTTATTGCATATCCACTTGAATCAGCTGGGTTACCAAATGTATAATTGAAATTCTTATTTTCTATTGTATCAGGTAAGAAATAAGATTGTGTTCCACTTTGTACCAATGTTCTAATAGAGGATGTAAGAGCAACCCCGACATCATTTGTAGAAGTGTTAATCGGAGCCAAGTTCATTGGAGAGTCATCTCTCAAGAAAGTAATAATATCTGAAGTAAATGTTGAACTAGATGAACCAGACTCATTAATAAGATTAATATTAATCTGGTCATATTCAGAATTTAAAGTATCAACTACAGGTATGAATTCATTGGAAGGTCCAAGTATAAGATTTCCGTGATGAATAAAATTAGATGTAGCATATGCTAGAATACCAGAACCAGTATCTTTTACTATATTTCCAGTAATAGTCGAATTATTATTCGATGTTAAGTCATTGGCATTTGAAAAGTTTTCGATTAAGTTTGATGTAAGTCTTAATTTAGAAGACCCTGGGGCATAAAGACCAGTTGCAAATGTGCTATCATCTAAGAATGTTCCACCATTTTTTATTGTTGCACCTTCAATAACTATTTCATTCATTTCTTCGCCATAAATACCTGCCAATACTGAATCTTTTACTGTAACATTTTTAAAGGTTGAGTTCTTTGTCTTTTGCGATGATAAAGTAAAATTAGATTTACCACTTACATCTTCTTCGACTGCAACATTATTAAGTTTATTACCATCAAAGGCAATATCTGCAAGTTCAACATTAGTCTTACCATCTAATTCTAAACTCACCCGAGCATAAGATTTTCTACCTGCATAAACTCCAGCGAATATTCCTTTAGTGCTATCTAACTGAGCATTATTTGCTGTTAAGTTAGTAAATCTTGAAACTGAAGCTCCAGTAGATACGCCATTTCCAATATCACCCGTGGTAAATTCATCAAAGTATTTTATAAACTGTTTAGTTCTTCTAGCTCCGCCTGTTCCTAAGTCGTCATGGTTATTATTATCATTTGTAAATCCACCAAATGGTGTTCTGGTATTTTCATCTTCATTTAACCATGGTAAAAGTTTAATCGATGTATTTCTATCAGACTGACCGCTAAATTTAAAATTGTTTGGTATAGTTACTAATCTTGAATAATAAACCCCACCCGGTAATTTAACAGTTCGTTTTCCGTTAGCAACCGCATCTAATATTAATTTTTGAATGCCACCCGTAATACCACTTAATGGGCTATCAACATGTCTACCATTATCAATAAAGAATTCAATCTCATTCTCTTTACCATAAGCAGTTGCGGTACTATGTTGATGCAATGGCGAATTATATCTATCTGTAGTACCACTCGCAACATTCGGCCATCTTAAAAGAATATTAGGAGAGTTATTAAAAGTCATCTCATCAACTCTAAAGAATTGAGGTGAGTTTTTAGTATTAGTTTGAATACCGGTTGAATTAACTGTGGTATCCATAAATCCGCTTGCATACTTTCTAAAGTTACCCACGAATCCTACAAAAGATTTTGTTGAAGTATTAGCTCTACCCGCAGCATTTGTTGATAAATCATCAGTGGTTGGAACATATGTCATTCCATCACTTTCGAGATAATGATAATTTCTATTATCGGGGTCATCATCTAATATACCCCAAGTAGCTTTATCATAAGTTCCATAATCATTTATGGTTATAGCTGAAGTAGATGAACCTAAATCTTTATTGTCGTAAATGTTAGTTAAGAAGAAATAAGTTTCTCCTTGTTTCTTTCGGAAAACCAACACTCTGTGGTCTGTAGAATCTCTACTTATACCAGTTAATTGAATATAATTATTTTTATCCCAGTCTGATAAAGATGGTCCAAATATAGCAACTGATGCATCAGATAGTTCACTGATTTTACCAGTATGTTTATGCATCTGTGCTACTTTATACTGATAAGAAAGGGTTGTAGGTTTAGTAAATCTACCAGTTGAGCCGGGAGCAGATTGTTTAGTCGGACGTTGGGCCAATGCTAAACTACTTAATGAAAATGAAGCTTGAAGTGGAGTATCTCTTTGGTTCATACCAAAGACACGAACCGGTTGATTTTTTAGAATATAATCTGTTGGGTTTAAAGCTTTTACAATCTTGCCAGCAGAAGGTATCCCGTTGATTTCATCTCCTACTTCCCAGTTATTTGTGGAATCGACATTAGATACCATAATGTATCCATACTCAGTGTTTACTCTTCGTACTTTTCCTTGTTTATTATTGCCTTTAGCTATAATATTTGAACCTGTTGTAAAGGCGTCTACTGAACTAAAATACAATATTGCAAATGGTTCAATACCAGCATTTTTAGTATTGTAATCACCAAGGAATGAATGTGGAAAAGATGTTACACCATATTTTCTAAAGAGAGCATCATCATTAATAATACCAGTTAATCGAATATTGTTAACTTCTAAATCTTTTGTGCCTAAAGTAAGTCCTGTATTAGAAGAATATGCGGTTGCTCCACCAACTTTAATTTGAGATGTAACATTAATATCTTTTTCAATGGTGGTCGAACCTTTAACTTTTAAATTTCCACTTATAGGTTGAGAACCATCTGCTGCTAATTTATTATTTTCTAAAGTAATAAAATTAGTATCAATGTCATTATTAGTTAAAGGTTTATTAGTTCCAAATGCAGTACTAACGTGACAAACTTCTATAACTTTTCCTGCATCTGTATCGATACCTGTTGAATATTGGTCATCGGCCGATACACTAACATTTCTATCAATCCATGTAATTGATGGTGTGTTTCCATTATTTGTACCTGAACCGATAGATGGTCTAAAGATTGAACCTAAAGCTGGTGAATCAAATCTTTTATTTGTATTAGTAGAATTTTCATCAGCATCCTCAAAATAAATTTTACCGGTTTCGGGGTTCCATATTGTCCAACGTGGTGCACCTGGTCCACCCGCGCCAGAATCACTTAACCCTCTTAATTGAATTACCAAATCATTTACCGTGTGTCTGAAAAAGTTTTTTGTAATTCGGTCATATGTACCATTAACATCTAAAGTTCCAACCGTATCTAATCCACTAACATAATAAGGAGAGTCTTTACTAGTCCCTATTCCACCACTATAAAATGAAGCTTGAAATTGTGGAGAATCAGCACCAGATTCACCTTCTCCAGAGCCTGAAGCTTTAGCTACAAAAGTAGTTCCAACCGTTGCAGATTGTTTCCCTTGTTGGGCAACACCATTAGCAGCATACAAATTTCCAAAAGCAGCCCAATTTGTATAGCCAACATCAACGATGCGATATTTTCTATTTCTTTTAATTTGAGAAACATAAATACCAGCCGAGCTATAATATCCATTGGGTGAACCATGTTTTAAAGTACTTAATGTGTTACCTATAGCAGATGGACTACCATTGCCAGGAAAACTTTTTCTATGGTCACCGAATACCTTTAAAGTTCTTAATCCGGTTTGAGTTTGTTTATCTACAATTTTTAAATTTTCTTTCGGGTCAAGAATATCAAAAGAATGAAAATTAGGAGAAGCTGAAGTAGAGCCTCGCATTGGAATTATGTAATCACCAATATTAATAGCATCGTGATTAGTATCACTATTTAAAACATTTATTGTTGTTTGATTGCTAGATGAGTCATAAGTAACACTAGTCAATGCAATATCAGAGACTCTATATTGGTCACTATTTGTTAGTTTATTTCTAAGTAATATTGCCATTATAATTATCCAAGTCTAATTTTCCAAGCTATCGACACCCGGTCTGTTTCATATTTTTCGAAAGGTTGTTGTAAAGTTGTTCTACAAATTAACTTTTTTGGATTAAGAATAGAACCTGTTGGTGAATCATAAATTGTATCCACACTTGTTGTACCCTCGGGGTAATCACTTTTAGCAATTAATAAAACTTCAGTTATTGGAGCTGAAAGAGTATCAACAGGTAAAGCTCTTAAATTAATTTGGTAATAAAAAGACTTATCATTTTCATTGAGAGCCATATTAGTTATCGGCTTTCTCAATTTCTCTCCTTTAGACACTGTGTTATAAAACGTATCAGATTTAGACGCAGCCGTGCTATCAGTGCCTATTGCAATTTCACCAATATAATAATTAATCGTATCAGTATTTGGTATTACTGATATTGAACCAGCATTCTCAAAAGCTCTACTTTTTCTATCAAATATTTTTGAAGCAAAGAATCCTAAACCTTCATTAGTAACGAGGTTAGGTTGAGACCATTCTTTTACATTACCCTCTTTATCGGTAACTTTAAAAGAAACTTCTCCTTTAATCTTTAATTTGTTTGATAAGTTCATTTATTAAATTTTCTAAATTCTCAACCTTTGATTTAAGATTTATTATTTCGGCGTCTTTTTCTTTTACTCTTTTTCTTTGTTTCTTATAAGCTAGATAACCATCTTTATCGTTATTTATAATTGCCCCACTACTATTGTCTCTTAGAAATCCAGGTTGTCCTTTTATTTTCATTATGATGTCGCAATCACTCGTAGGTCTTTAACTCTTACTATTTTTGCAGAATCGCCTGACCCAGTAAATGCAATTTTAACTGCGTATTCCGTAAAGTCGGTAGTAGGTGAGAAATTATATTCTGCATCACTAAACTCAGTTGAAACCGTATTAATCGCAAGTGACGGAGAGAATGTACTTCCATTTGAAGAAACTTCATCGCCAAGTACTGAAACTAATTTTGTTAGCTCCCAGTTTTTATTATCCCAAGGGCAATTATCACTTACTCTTCTTGCTTTGGTATAAACTTCTAAATCACCATCATCTGATAACCTATTAGTTGCCATCAAGATTCTTAAATTATTTGCGGGGTTAGTTAGTTTAACATTTTTAGTTACATAACCCCTTATATTATTTCTAGCAGATGTTAATGTATTGTATTCACCATTTGAGAAAGTTGTAGTTGGTCTAGTCTCAACATGATTTTGGAAAGTTAATAATGAATGTTTATTTAAATCAATTATAGGTGTAATATCGGAGAAACCATCACCTCTATTTTTAGAAGTTAAGACTCCAGTTAATACTATGTCAGTAATATTTTGAGATATAGTATCAATTTCTTTCTTAAGTTCATATGTTTGTTTTGCCTGCATTGATGGTGGTACACCAAACTCACTATTTGTTAATTGACCAATATTATCTTCGAATCTAATTTCGTATCTAATCTCTGTTTGTGGTAACTCTAAGGATTCACTCGCAATATTTAATGCAGAGATTTTAACATTTCTGAAACCTGAACCTCTATCAACCCCAATGTTTTGTTTATTATTTCCATTGGAACCAGATGATGTTGTATGGAATTCAAATGCTCGAGATGTTAAGAATACTCCTTTATTCATTCTAAACATCAAGTCTTTTGTTTGGTCGGCTGTCCAGGTCTTTGCGTTTTGTGATTTTAACAATACCCCGATGTTAGAGTTCTTGGTAATAGGTCTTTGGGAATTTACAACATTTGCTCCTCCTAATTCAGAAACCCAAACTCTATATAAAGGTGATGGTGAGAATACTACGATAGCGTATTCAGCTCCACTTTTAAGATAAACCGGATAATCAAATTTGAAATTCGTTGGAAGAATTCTTGCACCATCTGTTTCATCTCTACCATTAGGTGGTACATTAACTTTAACAGATGGTAATGAAACTCTTGAACCTGGAACGACTCTATTAGTTGGAAGACCTTGTTCAGTAGGAACAATATAAACTTGTACATTCACGGGGAAGTTTGGTTTTTCTGCAAAGAAAACATCTACATCAGTAACAGAAACTCCATTTGGATATGTTTCTGGTATTGTAAATGTTTGAGCAACCGGGTCAGATGTCCATTCTCTAACCTCTGTATTTTGAGAAATAATTGTTCGTTGTTCAGTATGTTGAGTTTCTACAATTTCTGGTATTCTAGTTGAAATAATTGTTTCTTCAACTGATTGTCTTAATCCGTAAGCGGAATATGTTGTCGATGCAATTGTATCAGCATCAATATCTTTATTAGATTTAGAACTCGTCAATTTAAATTTACGAAGACCTGTTCTGAATCTCATATCATTGTTATTCGGTATTCTAAATGTACCAAAGAACTCACCAGTTTCTGCTGTGGTATATAATGGAACATCATACGCATTTTGATTTGTTGACTGGAAAGGACCTCCTGCTACTTTTGAGTTTGGTGCTCCTTGTCCATTATACTCGTTAACGTGTTCTGTATGTCCATATTTCTTGAAACTGTCTGTTGCAGCTACGTATCGAGAAACATCTTTATCATCAAAGAAAGCGTATATTCTTGTATTGGGTTTTAAACCTGTAGCATAAACTGATATATCTCTTGAACGAATAAATGGTACAATGTTAATATCAACTACTTTATCACCTTGAGATTCTTCAATAGTTTCTGCCAATTCCAAACTTCTTTGAATACCATCTCTTGCTTGCTCTGATGTAGTTTCTGTAATAGTTGTTCGTTGTCTATTACCTCCATTGAAATTACCCGATATAGTAACATCAGAAAGAACTTCAGTTCCTTGAGATAGCGTTTCCCAATGATTCCAAAACATTCCAATTTGGTCATCAAGCAATGTAGTATTGTTTTGGAAAAACTCAATCATTTGGAATAGGCTATTATCTTGAACCACTGAGGCAGGTAACCTAGTAGTATCTACCCATTCATCACCATCAGGTGAAAGTTTAACAAGGCCTTCGAATCTTGTTAACTCATAAGGTTGTACTGATATTGTTCTAGAAGCATTTGGCTGGTCAAATAAAATTTCTTTTTGACCATTCCATAAAGATAATACATCTCCGTTATTTGTCCCATCTAAAATAAATCTATCTCTATCTTGTGCAGATGTGGATTCTGGTAAATAACCTTCAGTCAAATCATCTAATAAATTTTCAATTTTAGCAGATGATTGTGGAGCACGATTTAAGTCAAGCCAATTGGCTGTAATCTTTGTTGGGAATGGAGCTTCATTACCTGCAGTTCCATCAGTGTCAATATAATATTGAGTTTCATAACCGGTGCCATCAGCTTTTCTAGTTTGTATTTCCCACCGATAAGTTTTTGTCGCTTTCATCGGTTGGCCATACGTACCATTTTCAAGTATTATCGGCGGGCCATCTTTATAATATTCAAATTTTACATCATTGAAAATTCTTCTAGAAGATTTAGATAATTCAACATCTGACGATACTCTTCTGTACTCAGGAAATCCTCTATTGTTAATTAAGTATAATTGATAAACCCCATTTGTTTCAGCATTATCTTCATCACCTGTTTGAAATCCTGTAACTGATAATGTCTGCGGTCTACCAGATTTTGGAAGACTTTGGCTAGTGTTTTTATCGATTTTATAATTATTATCTGAATTGCTATTATAATAATCGATTAGAGTATCAGTAGAATTTTCTTCATAATCATCTGCAGAAGATTTATTTGTATCTGGTACATTTTCAGTTGGATATCTGTAAAACAATCTAAAGTTATTAGAATTATAGAAAGGTCTTAATTCTCCTTTAGTTCTATCTGTTGCTGCTAAGAAGTTTCTATCAATAGGATTCGCAGTTTTATCTCTTCTAAAATTATCTACTAAAATACCATTTTTAAATCTTTGTGTACCATCACTATTTAAAAGATTTTGTTGAAGAGCGCTATTTTCTAAAACGGAAAGAGCTGAGTAGTATTCAACAGTTTCTACTCGTTTCTTCAACCTACCAAGGTCTTTCATTGTCTGCCTTTGATTATTAATGTAGTTAGCATTAATCTCTTTTGCAGAACCAGTCCAAGCTGGAACAAAATATGTATAAAGAGTTAAACAATTTTCTGGTTCTGGCGGAAGTACTGGGAATTTAGCAGGTACACCGGTTACTGGAAGAATTTCACCATCAGCATTTATAATAATTCTATCTTTACGTGGTAAATAATAACTATAATCAATCGAAGCAACTCTGTTAGGTACTAATGCTGCCGCTCCTTTGTTTGTGCTACCACTTCTAGCATCAGTATAATCTTCTTTACATCTAAAGTCAATAAAGTTAGCTAATGATTGCCCTTGATAATTAGGAATCAAATCATATTCGATAGTTGGATTTGCTAAAGTATAATCACCATAAGAATTAACACTAAAGAAATCTCCATTAGCACCATGCTCATAATAGTTATATGTAATAGTATTGTGACCAGTAAAATCAACTGCTCGAATTAATTTTATTACTGGATTTCTATAAAATTCGGGGTCATCTAATCCATTATCAATAACTTCATAAGCTCCATCTAATTGTCCGTTTGCTCCATTAATAGAAGACGTTATAACATCAGCATGACCTAGAGTAAATAGAGTTCCAGCCGCATAAGATTGAGAAAGTACGGTTGTTGTACCTGCTAATTTTGTTTTTGTTCTTGCCACTCCTGCAGAAACTTCAACTGGAGCATGAACAATAAATTTATCACCACTATTCGGTGAATTGAAAAATCTTGGAGAGTCTTGACCAGAAATAGCGGCTAATGTTATAGTACTTGATGTAGCACCAGCGGAGATTTCATAATTTTCTGGGTTGATAACTCTGTCTGCTGTTGTGCCATCACTTAATGTGACTCTTCTAATCACAGTGTAATCAAACTTATCAGTGGCAGAAGTTCCTACAAACGATTCATTACCACTTACTGAAATTGTAACTCCAGCTCTAAACCCTACTCGGTGGTCAGCAGAAACATTGGTTGGTCCAAATGTTTTATATTTTTGATAAACTAACTTACTAACTTTCTGAACACCCATGTTAGGAAGTGGGAATATCATTGCATTGTTACTTAAGTTCTTTAAAGTAAATCTATTAGATGCTTGATTTGTCCCTAAGCCAGTAATTAAATTTGAAGAAGTCGTTCCTCTACCATCTATTTGTCTTCCATAGAAACTTGGGAAAGCCTGTTTAATATCATCAAATGTAGCTCTGTTATTAACATAAACTCTGTAGGTTGCTCTTGGAGAATTTGCTGTTCCTTTTGCACCTTGGTCACTAATGTATTGTAACGATTTTACAATAGCAGCATTACCACCTACAGAAACTTCCGCACCACTACCTCCTTGTCCAGTTGGCCCTGGTGAATTTTGAGCATTTAAATATCTGGCATTAATCGTATTAAGAGTTGATTTATGTTTAACATCATACGACCCGCTTCTTCCACCTCCAGTTGGTGAATAATAAGTTGGTGAATCTTGTAATGTAATATCAAAGAAGTTACCAATTGGAAAAGTTATTTTTGCATCCGATTCAGAAGTAACATGCCTTGTGTCTCCAGTGAATTGAGGTCTTGCTTTATTAACCGATATCAAAGTTTTTTCAGGGAAATCATATCTGAATCCGTTTACATAAGCAACAGATGGCTCTACCTGAATAATAAATTTTTTCTTTGAATCGTCAAGAGAGTTGACACCAAAAGGTTGTTGAGAAGTTAATTCAGTATCATAATAGACCGGGTCAACATTAGGGTCGTATGAACCGGCTATTCCAGGTTTATTTGAAACTTGTTTTGCAAATTCTCTAAAAGCAATTTTAAATGGTCTGATTGTATAATTACCAGATTCTTCAAATGTTCTTCTTGCAAGTCTCTTTTCTAAATTAGATTGTTCTCTATTATCAATTACTTCAACTGTTTTTTCACTAATAGTGAATAACTTAGCTATAGAAAATGATTGGGTTGAACCCTTTTGAAATATATTTGATGTTTGTTTACTTACGTTCTTAAGCGGATAGTCACCAGAAGAATTTGCTTCTTCAAAAAATCCTATGTCTAAAGAGATTGAATACCTATCGGCTCCAGGCGCTGAATAGTTATAAGAGCCAGAAGAGTTATCCAATAAAGTACTATCTTGTGATGAAGTAATTATATTTTCTCTAATTATTAAATTAGAATCACCTCTAACTATTTGACTTTTACCTTCAGCTCCTTTAATCCAATAACGAGCCATTCCTGGTGTATGAACAAAAGAACCTTTTACATAATAGATACCTTCATTTACACTTAATGAAAATGCGTACCCCTGAGTTGTAATAGAAGTAATAGCTTCAAGGTTTTCTACTGTAGCACCTATTGAAGAAATAATTTGTAAATCATTTCTATAATGAAGACTAGAACCAGCCGGGATTATACTTTCTATTGGTGCGCCAGGAGAATCAGCGACGTCAACAATCGGTTGTAAATAAATTCTTATGTT
>MDTB01075286.1_pt1 | contig 10859 bp, 10 predicted proteins | sample 811161 | NCBI WGS metagenome assembly MDTB01 (sample SAMN05326650, study PRJNA326480) | marine metagenome | isolation source: seawater | place: Mediterranean Sea | collected 2009 | reverse complement strand
GACATAACCGTAGAGATATCACCTGCCATAAAACCTGCACGCGAGAGGTCAGCAACACGAACCATAGAAGCCACGGTTTCCTTGCCTTCCTTATTATTATAGCTTGGCGCCTTAGCGAGCACTATTTCTACTTCTTTTTCATGCGGCAAATAATTTAGCGTTGCAACCAAATTCCAACGATCCATTTGGGCCTGGTTAATCTGCTGGGTACCATGATAAAGACCGGTAGTGTCACCCAAGCCAACTGTATTCGCTGTTGAAAAGAGACGAAATCCACCGTGGGTGTGAATAACCTTATTTTGGTCGAGCAAGGTCATTTTCCCATCAGCCTCAAGAACACGTTGGATAACGAACATGACATCAGGTCGACCGGCATCATATTCGTCAAAGACTAACGCCACTGGATGTTGCACTGCCCAGGGAAGAATACCTTCTCGAAACTCTGTAATTTGCTTTCCATCCTTCAGGACAATCGCATCCTTACCAATTAAATCAATTCGACTAATATGACTATCAAGATTAACTCTAATTAGGGGCCAATTAAGGCGCGCGGCGACTTGTTCTATATGCGTCGATTTTCCAGTACCGTGATAACCCTGAACCATTAATTTTCGGCTGTGCGCAAAAGAGGCAAGAATAGCGATAGTCGTATCATGATCAAAACAATACGATTCATCTATCTCAGGTGCATACTCCGTACGTTTGCTAAAACCCGGCACTACCATCTCAGTTTCAAGGCCAAAGGCTTCTTTCACTGAAATCTCGGTGTCCGGTAGGTCTACTCCAATGGTGTTTATTATACCATTATCGGCCAACGTTAATCTCCTTCTGTCTATTACATAACTGCTACTTCCGAGGACCGTTACCAGCCCAATCAGCAATCCCAGACATTCACATTAAGAGGAGCCTGTTGGATATCCTGACGACAAAGAAACAGCGAAAATTCATTGATTCGCGAGCGGAGTATACTTAGCCAAGGTAGGGGACTCAAGGTCCTCCCACTACTTTAAATAATTTTGATATTTCAAATACTTCAGCTGAAAAGCCGCCAAAGGAGTCGTGCTTCAATGACAATTAAGAGAATGATCACTGCAGCATTGAAGAAGCGGTGACTGATAAATTTTGCCAGCCATATAGCTATAGGCAAGAAAATTGCAATCGGAATGCAAGCGAAGACACTGTAATATGCGCGCTCTAGATCAAGTAGACCAAACCAAATAAAAGCAAATAGCTGTGCTATCGCGAAAATCTGGAAGAGTACCGAAATCACGAACTGAAATTGCGGGTGCCTTAAATTCAGAGAATGAATATATGGCGCAAGTACTGGCCCCGCTGTACCAATCGCACCCTGAACTATACCGGCAACCCCTACCACAATCGCAGGTGCATGCTTCGTAACGCTTTCTGGTAGGCCGGTAGGTACTCTAATGAGCATACTCATAAGATAACCGCCAAGCCACAACGCCATAAAGGATAGTAGATAGGCCTCCGGAGTACGCGATAAAATCCAGGCCCCGATTATAATTCCAATAACACCGACGCCAATCATGAGTGGTAGTGATGCGAAATTGACCGCATGCCTTCGATAAGTCCAAAGTAAATAAACGTTAATCAATATGCCTGGCACAACCATAATCGCGACTGCTCTATCCACGTCCATAAAACCGGCCATTACCGGAATGGCAACTAACGGCAAACCTATACCGGCTATACCCTTTACAAATGAGCCCGCCGCAAGGGCGATAAACATTATGACAAGTGATTCCAGAGACATATAAACCTAATTTCTTACCCTAAACTTCACAAAATGGGATCAGATAAGAATAGAAAGTAAAAACTTCCGCTCTTAGTCATTGATACAGTACCAGTTCCAAACATGACGAACGATGTCGTCTATTTCGGTGAATTGTGCATTCCAACCAAGAGCATTGCTTAGCTCGCTTGAGTCTCCTGAAACGAGTTTAGCGACATCCCCATCGCGACGACCTTTTACCTGAAGATCTATTTTTGAGCCAGTAATGCGCTCGACGCTACCCAACACCTCCAAAACGGAGTTACATTGTCCTAAACCAAGGTTGAACCTACGAACCCTTCCGCGAGGGACAGGTGATTTAATAGCAGCAATGTGAGCGGCCGCAATATCCCACACATGAATATAATCTCTAACACAAGTGCCATCGTGAGTGTCATAGTTATTTCCAAAAATTGAAAATGGCGTTCCTTTTTCAGCCGCTTCAATTAATCGAGGAATTAAATGTGTCTGCTTTTCAAAGCGCATACCTAATTCAATATCTGGATCAGCTCCACTGACATTGAAATACCGAAAAATCGTCACACCGAGCCCCGCATCTGCTGCACAATCATCGAGGATTTTCTCAGCCATTAGTTTTGACCAACCGAAGGGGTTGAACGGCTCTACACGGCTAGAGTTCGTCACCAGTTCATCAGATGGATCCCCGTACACAGAGGCTGTGGATGAAAAAATGAACTGCTCCACACCGTACTCCTTACACTTTTCGATGAGAGCCAGCGTGCCGCAGGTATTTATGTCATAATAAAGCGTTGGCTCCGAATTTGAAACTTCCGCTTCGGTAAGCCCTGCTAAATGAAAGACTACTTTGGGGTTATACTCCTGCAGGGCAGAATCAAGACTGATACCATCAAGAATGTCACCCTCAATTTTTGGGCCATAACGAACAAACTCGGGCCGGCCCGACGACATATCATCATAGGTTACGGGTCTATACCCATGCGCCGCTAAAAGTTTACAGCACTGGCTTCCTAAATAACCGGCTCCCCCGGTTACCAAAACTATTTCACACGATGTTTTTGACAAATGACCCGAAGTTTTCCTTATTTATTAATTAATAGAACCTATAGCACAGAGAATATCATACACGTTTATGCCTTGGACACTTTCCTGCTACTCATTACTCCACCAACATGGCCAAAATTCGATGTCTGACCACGATTAATTGATAGTCAGCTATGTTAGTGTGGACAATAGGCGCCGCCGTTCACATGGATTGTTTGCCCACTTATATAAGATGAACCCGGTCCTACTAAAAAACGAATCACATCAGCCATATCCTGCGCCACTCCCATTCGTCCTAACGGAATATCGGGCTCCGTGGTAAAACCTGATTGAAGCGCGTTAGCACTACGAACAGTATCAAAACGTCCTACTACAGCAGTATTTGCACGGATATTTTTTTCACCAAACTCAATAGCGATACCACGTGTTAACCCCATCAACCCATCTTTAGTTGCCATAACGTGAGAACGACCAGCGGAGCCTTTATAAGAGGATAAACCGGCTAGAGATACAATCACGCCGCCACCGCGTTTGATCATTATTGGAATACAAGCCCGTGATAAATTTAAGGTACCCTGCAAACAGGTACCGGCTATCCGCGTCCACTCGTCCTGATCAATCTTAAGAAAAGGGATATTGGAACGAACTGCAGCATTATTAACTAAAATATCAACACCACCAAAGGCCGCTATTGTATCATCTATTATATTTTGAACCGCCCCAGGATCGCTAATATCTCCAAGACAGCAAATAGCTTTACCACCCGCCGCCTCTATTTCTTTTACAACCTCATCGCACAAATCTTTTGACTCGCGAGCATTCACCACAAGAGATGCCCCCGCTTTTGCTAATTCAATTGCGGTAGCACGCCCAATATTCCTAGCACTACCGGAAACAATAGCTACCTTTCCAACCAATTCGTCTACCTGATCAACCATAAATTTCTACCAGTTTACTTTTTCTAAATCACAAAAATTTCATCAATATCGTAGCACTATATATCGTCAAAGGTCATTGCTAATGTACTATCAGAACATTCGCGTTTGCGATAACTAACACGGAATTGGAGCAAGGAAGTTTTCATGCGGTTAAAGGATAAAGTAGCAGTGGTTACTGGCGCGGCTCAGGGAATTGGTGCGGTTTACGTAAAGGCATTAGCTGTCGAAGGAGCTAAAACAGTAATCGTTGATATAAAAGATTGTGCAAAAACTGAAGAAGCCATAAATACTGACGTACCCGACGCAGAGGTAATGTCGTACATATGCGATATCAGTGATCAAACATCTGTTCATGGTCTGGTCCAAAAAGTTGTAAAAAAATATGGTAAGCTCGACATTTTAGTAAATAACGCTGCTATTTTTGCTTCACTTGACAGAAAACCCTTTGAAGAAATTTCTGTTAATGAATGGGATTCGGTTATGTCCGTGAATTTGCGTGGTGTTTTTCTGTGTGCAAAGGCTGCATCCCCAATAATGAAAGCGCAAAATTATGGAAAAATCATTAATATCGCCTCCGACACAATGATGAAAGGAACTACACACTTCGCGCACTATGTCTCTTCTAAAGGCGGGGTTTTTGCATTTACCCGAGCAATAGCAAAGGAACTCGGCGAGTATGGCATTTGTGTGAACTCAGTTGCTCCAGGGCTAACATGTACGGATGTCATGGAAGCGGAAGAAAATTTTACACTGAAGCGTTTTGATCGCTCGGTGCGCGCCCGATCAATTCAACGAATTCAGCGACCGGAAGACCTTGTGGGTACTATAATCTACCTAGCATCGAGTGATAGCGATTTTGTCACAGGGCAGTGTATTGTCGTTAATGGCGGCGATAATCTTTATTAAACTAATCCAATTTCAGATTATGCTTCATCATCCTTTACTCTGTATCCAGCAAGGTAGGAACGAGAAATATTAGATATGAGAAGAAAAATGATTTGCGAAAAGGAATTTTTTAAAAGGCGGCAAGCTTCTTAAAAACAAAATTTCACCGAGAAAACGCTAACCTGGGAGTGGTGCCCAGGGGCTGAATTGAACAGCCGACACCAGCATTTTCAGTGCTGTGCTCTACCAACTGAGCTACCTGGGCGCGCATGAAATGCGAAGGGTGCTTATAAGAGAAATCAATGATCCTGTCCATAGCCGTTCGGAATGAAACGAATGTTCAAAATTCTTGATTTTTCAGCCTCTCACCATTCCCTAATGTCGTCTCCAGTTCGTCCAGGTCATTTTCATCTAATTCGACGACTGGAACAGAATAACTGCCATTTAGCCATTTAGCGAGGTCTAGGTCGGCGCAACGCCGAGAACAAAATGGCTTATATTTTTCTTGACCTATTCCACCGCAACTAGGGCATTTTCCACCTTTTCTCTTCTTCGCTAAATCAATTACTACCATCACCCTCGCCCTCTATATAAATCGTATATTCATCTGAGGCATAATCAGGCACAACGTTAGTCACCACCTCTCTACCTACCCGATAAAAAATTTTGTTTTGTTCTCCAACAAATTTAAATAATTCGAAAATTTCCGGGCTAACACTTAAAACCAGACGGCCAGGAGCGCCCAATGCGGCTTCTCTTCTTAAGGATAGTAATACATCAAACATTAAGCTATCAGCTCTCCAAGCCTTGCCATTACCGTCGCATTCCGGGCAGCTCGTCAGCAACGTTTCTGATAATGGTGGATGCCTGCGGCGACGTATGAGCTCCACTAATCCTCCTTCTGTTTTTCCTACAACCCGACAATTCGAGCGATCCCGAGAGACTCTCTCGCGAAGAACCTCAAGTACTTCTCTCCACCCCTCCTCATCTTGCATATTGATAAAATCCACTACGATCAATCCACCTAAATTTCGTAACCTAACCTGTCGCGAGACTTCAATTGCTGCCTCAAGATTTGTTTTCCGAGCGTTTTCGTCAGGATTACTGCCCTCTATGTAACCTCCAGAGTTCACATCGATAGCCGTTAGCGCTTCCATGGATTCTATTACAAGTCCACCGCCAGAAGCCAACGATACGTTTTTACTTAGAGCTGTATCAATCGCCCCGCCCAAATCAATTTTATCAAATAAAGGGCTAGCACTTTGTTCGTAGGATAATCTTCCTATCAATTCAGGATAAAATCTTTCGCAATAATCCTTAGCCTCCTTAAAAGCGCCACCATGGTCAAAACGAATAGTGACGACGTCATCTTGCGCGTGATCACGAATGATCTTCTCCGCGGAGCTAAGTTCACGGAAAAGAAAAGCCGGCGCTGCAGTTCTTTCACGCTCGATAAGAATTTTTTCCCATTGCTCTCGCAAATAATTAGCTTCAACGGCTAAGGTTTTCTGGTCTATCCCCTCAGAAACCGTTCGAATTACAAATCCCTCGTCTTCCTCTGCTATTTCATTAATTATTCGAAGCAAACGCTGTCTTTCGTCTGGATTTTCAATTTGACGCGAAACAGAAAACCTCGCCCCTACAGGAGCGTAAACAAGAAACCGGCCGGGAAGGGAAATTTCTCCGGAGAGCTGTGGTCCTTTCTTCCCAAAACCATCACGTTTCGCTTGAACAAAAACTATATTTCCTTCAGCAAAAGGAGGTTCTATTGCGCCGCTACTAGAATTTTTAGTTAGGGGTAAAAACCCTGATTTATCGCAACCAATATCAATAAAGGCTGCGCCAATCCCTTTTATTACCCGCTCAACACGACCGAGATAGATATTGCCGACGATGCTGTTTCTGGTCTCTCGTTCAATGAAAAGGTCAACGAGCAAACCATCATCCATAACAGCCGCACGCAACTCATACCCTTCCTTTACAATCAAAATCTCTCGGGCCATTATGGAAATTAACTCTCAGCGTAGTTTTAGTTGCTTTGTATTTTAAAACCCATTCCTTCAAGCATGCCGCATGTCTCAAATAACGGTAAGCCCACTACATTTGAATAGGATCCATTAATAGACTGAATAAATCGTGCGCCCTGCCCTTGAATACCATAGGCGCCCGCCTTGCCACGCCACTCTCCAGTTGCAATATAAAATTCCACTTCTTTTAAATGTAGCCTTTTGAATAATACCCTTGTAGTCACACATCTCTGATTAAACTTACCCGATGGTCCTAATACGCATACGCTGGTAATAACCCGATGCCGGCGACCAGATAGCAGTTCAAGTTTTTTTCGTGCGTCCGCTTCATCCAACGGTTTTGAAAGGACCCGCCGTCCACAAGTAACAAGCGTGTCAGCGGATAGTGTCCAGTGCTTCGGATATTTGTTTGCGACCGTGTCTAATTTTTGTTTTGCCAATCGCAGCGCCAAATTTTTTGGCGTTTCTTTATCACTTGGTGTTTCATCAATATTAGCCGGATCAATTAATGCAGGGACAATGCCAACCTGTTTTAATAGTTCCAGACGCCGAGGCGAAGCAGATGCCAAAACTAAACTAAATTCAGTTTTTTGATCAATCACCGCAACCCCTTTTTCATATGCAATTGGCTCAAACTTAAAAAATTTCGAAATGACGATATCTGCTGATAATAGTGTGTGTCATCGTACTTAGAAAATTTGAGCCCAGACTTCTATATTTCCTTATTTCTTAATTCTAACGAACGAGCGTGTGCATTTAACCCCTCCTCACTAGCTAAGATTTCTGCGCTTTGCCCTATTTTATCAAGGGATTTTTTATCGCAGCCAATTATAGAGGTTCGCTTAAGAAAATCAGTAACACCAAGCCCAGACGAAAACTTTGCACTGCGAGACGTAGGCAACACATGACTTGGACCAGCAATATAATCACCAACTGCTTCAGGTGTGTAACGCCCAAGAAAAATTGCTCCTGCGTTACGAACTTCCATTGCGAACTCATCTGGTTCTGAAATAGCTAACTCAAGGTGTTCGGGCGCAAAATAATCTACAAGTGGAACGGCATCGCTCAGTTTTTCAACAATAATTACAGCGCCATGTTTCTGCCAACTCTCTCGAGCAATCTCCGCCCTTGGTAATTCCATCAATTGTTCTTCAACCGCATTGATCACCAAATCCCCAAAGGATTCGTTCTCGCAAATTAAAATCGCCTGCGCATTGCCGTCATGTTCAGCCTGAGCTAATAAATCTGTGGCTATCCATTCAGGATTATTCTGAGCGTCAGCTACGACCAAAATTTCTGATGGACCCGCAATCATATCGATACCAACGACCCCAAATAAGCTGCGTTTCGCAGCCGTAACATAAGCATTTCCTGGCCCCACGATCTTATCGACGGGATTTATTGTTTTTGTCCCATAAGCCATAGCTGCCACAGCTTGCGCGCCACCGACACGATATATTTCATTAACACCGGCAATGGAGGCGGCAGCCAAAACTAGCGGATTTAAATCACCATCAGGTGTTGGTACAGCCATCACAACTCTCTCGACACCGGCTACATGAGCAGGAATAGCGCTCATCAAAACGGAGCTCGGATAGGCGGCTGTGCCACCAGGGACGTAAAGGCCTACTGAGGAAATAGGCGTCCAGCGAGACCCAAGCCGCACACCATCATTATCTATATAGTCAAAACCTTGAGGCAATTGTTTTTCGTGGTAAGATTCAATTCTATGAGCGGCGTGTTCCAGTGCTTCCAAAGTTCCATTGCTACAAGAAACTCGCGCAGAAATAACTTCCGCCTCACTAATCTTAATATCCGCCGCATCGCTCAAACCCAAACGGTCAAATTTTTTGGTGTACTCAATAAGCGCATGGTCCCCGCGTGACCGTATGTCTGCGAGAATTTCACGAACAACGTCGTATACATTTGTATCAATTTCTTGTCGTGCGCTGACTAACAGATCAATACGATCTTTAAAATCAGGGTCCCCAAACTTAATTTTAATCGCCATTAACCGCTTCCCGAATTCGCTGGATCCATCCACCCATAACTTCAGGTCGAGTTTTAAGAACTGCACGATTAACGACAAGGCGCGAGCTTATATCCGCGATATGCTCAACTTCAATCAGTCCATTATCTTTAAGTGTCCTGCCCGTATCAACTAAATCAACGATTCGCCTTGCCAGACCAAGTTTTGGGGCCAACTCCATCGCACCATTCAATTTAATACATTCAGCCTGCACACCACGCGCAGCAAAGTGTCGTTTTGTCAATTCAGGGTATTTGGTCGCGACAGAGACATGACTCCAACGACTCGGGTCGTCATCAACACCAATATCAGCAGGTTCTGCAACCATTATACGACATTTACCAATTCCTAGGTCTAAAGGCGAATAGTTTTCTGGATAATCGAACTCCATGAGAACATCGCTACCAGCTATGCCGAGGTGCGCTGCGCCAAATGCAACAAAGGTTGCAACATCAAAACTACGGACTCTAATAATGCCTAGCCCTTTGACACTCGTTGCAAAGGTCAAACGTCGATCCTGCTCATCATCAAAACCCGCCTCGGGCTCAATCCCCGCGCGAGCAAGTAATGGCATAGCTTCCTTTAAAATTCGGCCTTTTGGTAAAGCCAGCACGATATCAAACTTTTTTTTCACAGATATCTCCACTACACGGCTTTCGCCTCTTAAACTAATTATCTCCAAACGGATGCCTCGGGCGCCTTTGCGTTGGCCAAGGTTCGTCAAGGTCCTGCATATGACACAGTATTTTTTCCACTTGAAGGCGAACGGTAATCCCAGCAGAAAACGTAAGATCAATAAACTCTTCCTCCGCTACAATGGAGAGCAGTGAAATGATTTGCGCTTTTTTAGCCTGATTAAGGCCGTTGTGCCGGACGGCAGTCACGGTGTCAAAGCAAATTCCGCAGTTAACCCTCTCGTAAATTATGTCTCCCTCCAATGGCTTGTCGCGGCTTGCGTCCTCCCAGCGGAACCGGTTTGCAACAAAAGCAAAGCGGCATTCTTCTTTAAGAAAAGTCATTTCGTCCATAGCAATTAAGGAATCTTGCAAAATTGCAGAGATTACCGCGAGGTCTTCTTGGTCCGATGCTCTAAGTTTTAGAGGATTCACTTCTTTCACTCGTCTAATCTCTCAATGTCCGCCCCGCAGGAGGCAAGTTTTTCTTCTATCCGTTCATAACCCCGATCTATATGATAAACACGACTGATCGTCGTTTCTCCTTTTGCCACCAGGCCTGCAAGCACAAGGGAGGCTGATGCTCGCAAATCATTAGCCATGACGGGGGCACCTACAAGGCCATCAACACCGCGGACCAAAGATGAGGACCCATGCACGGTTAGATTAGCCCCCATCCGTGCAAGCTCAGGGATATGCATAAAACGGTTTTCAAAGATGGACTCTGTAATCATTGCAGCGCCATTTGAAACGCTCATCAACGAGGTCATTTGAGCCTGTAAATCTGTCGGGAACCCTGGAAACGGCTCCGTAATCACATCAACACCCCGTAACGGACCGTCGCGGCTTACAAAAATACTATGTTCTGATTGGTTGATTGTAACACCTGCTTCAACCAACTTCTCTAAAACTGCTTTTATCTGTTCTCCGTTGGCCCCGATTAACTCTATTTCCCCTTCGGTCAATGCAGCGGCCATAGCATAGGTACCCGCCTCAATACGATCAGCGATTACGTCATGTTCCGCTCCAGACAAACTTTTCTTGCCCTGGACAACCAGGGTGTCGGTACCGATGCCCTTAATGTCCGCTCCCATCGCAATTAAGCACTCTGCAAGATCACCAATTTCCGGCTCACGGGCGACATTACTTAAGATGGATTCGCCTTCAGCTAAACATGCCGCCATCAGACAATTTTCTGTAGCGCCTACCGATACCATTGGAAAAACAATGTTAGCACCATGCAGCCCATCCGGCGCCGTCCCACTAATGTATCCCTCTTCCATTTCAAACTTTGCACCAAGTTGGGTTAACCCCTTGATATGCAGATCAACTGGGCGAGCACCAATAGCGCAACCGCCCGGCAAAGAGACACGCGCTTCCCCTGTCCGAGCCAATAATGGCCCGAGGACAAGTATCGACGCCCTCATGCGTCTAACTAGTTCGTAAGGAGCAGTAGTGTCAGTTATTCGGGATGCCTTTAGATTTAGAGAT
>MDTB01017663.1_pt1 | contig 10859 bp, 10 predicted proteins | sample 811161 | NCBI WGS metagenome assembly MDTB01 (sample SAMN05326650, study PRJNA326480) | marine metagenome | isolation source: seawater | place: Mediterranean Sea | collected 2009 | reverse complement strand
TACTACAATTATCTAAATTAATTGAATTATAATTAGTATAATTTAAATCAAAAAATACATTATATATAGGTATATAATTTTGATTATTTTTTAAATCTAATATATTTTCTAATGTTTTAAATAATTTTTCATTATTATTTTTTTTGTAAAAGATCATCATTATTTACTAAAGTAATAATATTTTTTTAAAATAAACGTTTTTTAAATTTATTTAGTAAAATAATAATATTTATTTTTTATATTATTATTAATGACATTAGAATTAAAAAAATTTGATATGAAAACTATTAGTTTCAGACCAGATGAAAATAAAGGACCTGTTATTGTATTGATTGGTCGTCGTGATACTGGCAAATCTTTTTTAGTAAGAGACTTATTATTTTATCATCAAGATATACCTTTAGGTACTGTAATTAGTGGAACGGAAGCAGGAAATGGATTTTATAGCGAACATGTTCCAAAATTATTTATTCATGATGAATATAATAGTGTTATTATTGAAAAAATTTTAAAACGCCAACGCACCGTATTAAAACAAATAAAAAAAGAAGTAGAAGTTTATAGAAAATCATCAATTGATCCTCGTGCATTTGTTATTTTAGATGATTGTTTATATGATGCAACATGGACTCGTGATAAAGTTATGAGATTATTATTTATGAATGGTAGACATTGGAAAATGATGTTAATTATTACTATGCAATATCCTCTAGGTATTCCACCGAATTTAAGAACAAATATTGATTATGTTTTTATTTTACGCGAACCATACATTGCAAATCGTAAAAGAATTTATGAGAATTATGCAGGTATGTTTCCCACTTTTGAATCTTTTTGTCAAGTAATGGATCAATGTACTGAAAATTTTGAGTGTTTAGTTATTAATAATAATGTCAAGTCAAATAAACTTCATGATCAAATTTATTGGTATAGAGCAGAAGAACATAAAAATTTTAAGTTAGGTTCAAAAGAATTTTGGGAAATAAGCAAAAATTTAGATTCAGATGATGAAGAAGAAGTATATGATCCCAATTCAAGTAATAAGAAAAAAGGCCCTAAAATTAATGTTAGAAAAACAAAATGGTAGTTAGCAAAAATATACAACAAATACTAACTGAAAAATTTATTTTTTTTATAATATAATTTACATTTAAATCATAACTATATCGTTTTACCTTTAATGGAAACTTTACGAGTACTGCGAGCAGTACTTTTGGGATTGGGAGCTGAGTGAGGGCGATCAATGAGTGGTGGTGGCTTATCGAGTTTATATTTATTATATCTTTTTTCTCTTGCTAAACGTTGTTTTATTAAATCTAAAGATTCAATCTGTTCACCTTTATGAAATAAACAATTCAAACCACTAGGTCTAATTTTTTGTAGTAAATCTGGTCTTTTTATAAATATATTTGGGTCTTGTATGCGATCAACATTATATTTTTTTCCATAGTCTTCTATGAAACTTTCTGCAGCTTTTTTATATACATTTTCATCTATTATTTTTTTCCCGACACTTGATACTTCATTTATTGCAGTTATCAATTCTTTTAGAAAATCAAGGCAAGCAACATCTTCTGCATCGGTATTCCAGCAAATAACATATATATTTGGTAACTTTTTTGATACAAATTCGCCAAATTTATGCATTTTACAAGCATTTAAAAACAATAATTTTAAATTATTTAATTTACCACTTTCAATAATATTATCAACAAATTCTTCTTGAGAAATAAACGCTTTTTTATAATAATCTGAAAATAATTCTTCGGATATAAATAATTTATCAACTCTGTTATTTTTTAAAGTAACAAATTTACCATTCACATCTTCACATAATATTTTATTATTATAGCTATGGCAACTTATAAATAAAATTTCAGGATCAAAATTGGCTTTACCTTCTAAAATTTTAAAAATATCTTTTTTTTCTGCAGCGGGAAGAAATTTCAAATTTTCACTATTACTATTTAAAGAAAGAGCCTTCATTTCTTGACATTGTGTTCGCAATGGTGCTGTATGATCAACATAAATAAGTTTATGTGTTCTACTGGTTATTTCGTCATTTATAACTCGCGTAAGAAATATTGGATTTGAATATATTGCACACACATTAAAATCAAAAATTTCTCTAATTTTATCAGTAAAATTTATATCTTCTAAAGATCTTTCACCGATATCAAACAGCTCATACGAAGAATTCGACATCGGAGCAGACATATTAACAGAACCAGAATTAGTTTGATACGCCCACTTACGCATACCAGCTAAATTTTTTTTTATTTTTTTAGAAGATCTTTTACTATTTATTGTTGTATTTTTTTTAGTTTCTCTCATTAATATATGATTATATTTTTATCTATTTTGCATTTTACATTTTAATTTTAATTTTTATTTAATTTTTATTTTATTAAATAAATCATATTTTAATACAAGAATAATTTGTAATATTGAAATAATAGTTATACAAATAAATGTGATTAAAATATTTTTATTTTTTGAGAAGTTTAATTTATATAAAACTACCATTATAAAAGCATAAAATACCCAAATAACACCCCCAAAGAATGTTTGCACTAAAAAATTATTAACTGCATTTTTATTTTCATTATTTACTGTATTAAATTGAAATAAATTAATTATGAAAAAACTTGCACTTAAAAATGCAAAAATTTCAACAAAATTTGGATTATAACTAATAACTTCTAAAAAAAGCATTAAAAATGAAACTATCAAACCACTTGTAAACCAATGGAAACCAAAAGATTTTACTAAATTTTTCTTCTTTAAATTATTATAAAATAATTGTACTTCTTTTTTAAAATTAAATGTCATTAATATATTATTATATTTTATCTATTTTTTTTGATTTACATTCTAATTTTTTAATATTTATGCTTTTTTTATCTTCTTCTTTAAAATCATAACTGCAAAAATGATCTTTTGAAAAAATATGCATTTTGCAAAAATATTTACCACATTTGCATGGAAAATCTGTTAATTTTATTTTTCTATTACATTCTGGATAACTACATTTTTTGTTATTTTCTTCTGTAAAACTCATTAATATATTATAAATAAGCAATAATATATTAATTTAATATTTTTTTATATTTTTTTCATTTTTTCTGTTTTTTTACAGTTTTTTTTACAGTTTTTTTCACAGCTTTTTTTGCAGTTTTTTTTACAGCTTTTTTTGCTGTTTTTTTTACAGCTTTTTTTGCTGTTTTTTTTACAGCTTTTTTTGCTGTTTTTTTTACAGCTTTTTTTGCTGTTTTTTTTGCTGTTTTTTTTGCAGTTTTTTTTACAGTTTTTTTTCCTGAAGCTTTCCTCATTTTCTTGAGCGCCATACGTTTAATAAAATTACTATGGTTTTGCATAATATAACTAGCGTAGTTATAGGGGCTGCGGAAAGAAATAACATCTGAGCGTTTTTGTTTATAAAGATCTATTTCTCCTTGTAATTTCTGATATATAGTTGGTTGCTCATAAAACAATGTTTCTTCTTCTTCATATTCAGTATATTTTTTAAACCAGCGAAATTGATCAAAAGATAGTAGATAACACTCTACGTTTCCCCTAACATTTAAATAACAATATAAATAAATTAACAGTAAATCATCTATTTCACTTTGTGATGGTACTTCTTCGTTCGCAACTAAATATATAAATCTTTCGCTATCAATAGTTTTTAATTCTTTAAAAAATGTATTATGTTGTTGGCAAACAAATATAATTCTTGTATTTGGATAAAAAGATTTAAATAAATCTGCAAGTTTTTCTAATTCTTCAGTTTTTTTTGTTGGATCGAGTTTATCATATCCAAATTCATAAAATATATTAAGACTGTCTACAAGTAAAAAACTAGAAGGTCTACCCGCATCTTCGTCACTTCTTAAAATTGGTTTTAATTCTTCTATAGCAGTATATGTTAATGTTTTAAAAGTGTCTTGCCTTATATATTGTTCTATTATTGAAACATATTCCGGTCCTTTTGTTGTAATAATATTGGGTCCAGGTTTATAATTAATAAAAGACTCTAATAATTTTTGATTTATATTAAAAAGTCTATCATTTATTGATTCAGTGTCTGCCATTTATACTTATATATTAATTATATAAAAATAAATTATTTAATATCAACAGGATTTTTTTCTGGGGGGGTAGAAACAGATTCCATACCATCTGCCATTGCTGCTAATTTTTCCATTTCTTCGGCTTTTTTATGAAATTGTTGTATTTCACTTAAACCATGATCATTATTTTCTTGCTTTCCAACAATAACATTTTCATCATTGAATAGTTCTTTTCTTAAATCAGCAGTTGCAATATCATCATTTTCATTATCACCAAATAATAAATTTTTACCAGGAACATCCATTCTATCAGCATTTATTAAATTACCTTCTTCATCTATTGTTTGCATTAATCTATTTCCTGATTTTTCCGCTTTTTTAATATTTTCATCAATTGCTCGTTCTTTTGTTTCTTTAACGCGTTTTTTAAAGTTTTCTGTTGCTACTTCATCATTTTTTTTCTTCTCTGCCATTAATTCATTTAGTTCTTTTTCTAAATATTCAACTTTGCCTGTTTTATATGCTTCAGGATGAAATGGTAACCATTTTCCGACTTGACCTACATATACATCATGATTTGGGTCTTCTTCTCTTAATAGTTTACATTTCATTTCTGCTTCTTGTTGTGATTCAAAAGATCCTCTTACTTTAACTCCACGTGTACTTGTTTGAAAATTATGAACTTCATTATATTCTTTATTTAATCTTTCTTCTGAATTATCTAAAAATGTTTTGTAATCATCTTTTATATTTGTTGTAAATAAATTGTCTTTTTCTTCTATTAAAAACTCATCCATATCTTTTAAAATTTTATTAGCATCTATATTATATTTATATGCTATAAAATTAATAAAATTATTAAACTTTTCCATAGATTTTCTCATCTCAAAATTTTCTAAATATTTTTCAAACATAAAAAAATCTTTATTTTTAATATGCTCTTCGGGTGATAAAAAACTTAAGCATACAAATTTTTGACCCGCCATACTTTTATCTTCATCTAATAAATCAATATATTTAGTATTTTTATTTTGCTTTTTTTTGGTTGACATAATATTTTTATTAATAAATATATTAATTATTTTAAGTGATTTTTTATAATAACATTATTATTCATTTTATTTGAATTAATTTTTTTTCTCTAATAATATTATAAAATTATGAATCCAGGTATGGGAGAACTTGTTAAAAGAGCAATTAAATATTTAGTAGAAGGTATTATGGTTGCGATAGTTGCATTTGTTATACCACAAAAACCATTAAAATTAGATGAAATTGCTATAATTGCTTTAATGGCGGCTGCAACATTCTCAATTTTAGATACATTTGTACCATCGATGGGTGCATCTGCCAGATCGGGTGCTGGATTTGGTATTGGCGCCAATCTTGTTGGTTTCCCTCGATTTTAAATATAAATAAATCTTATTTTTAATTAAAAAATAAAATTTATTATCATTAATTATTTAGGAATTACTTTTCTGGTTGTATTTTTTTTAATTTTATCGGAAGGAATATATCTTAAAAAATAAAAATCATATTCTTTATTGCTTTTATTATTTTTTAAAGTTTTATGTTTTTTTGATTTATTTTCTTTAATCTCTTCTAATGTTTCATGTTTACCATAGCAATTTATACTAAAACGTTTTAATAATCCTTTTTGTTGCAATCTATTTTTAAGTTGAACTTTAAATAAAAATTCTGAAATACATAATAATCTATTTTCATCATAATACGGTTTATTTGCATAAATAAAAGCTAAATATAAACTTAAAATTGTATCAATTGATGCAACTTTTATTTTTTCATTGTTAATATATATATTATTATAGCTATGGCAAGATAAAGCTTTATAAATAAATGCTATAGTATCTTTATTTATAACTATTTCATAATGTTCTGGTATTATTTCATCTATTTTATTTTTTTTAAAAATTTTAACATTTTTAATACCTTCATATTCCAATTGTTCTTTTAATATTACACTACTTGTTTGTGGATCTTCAGATAAAATATCAAAATCAGGTATTTTATTTATTATTTGTTTTTCTTTTATTGGCATATAAAATGAATATAAATTTGCAGCATAACCTCCAAAAAATACAAGACCTTGATCGATAAATGATTTTCTTGCAATATCATAAATTTTATTAATATTTTCATTTCCTGAAAATGCTCTTTGAAATTTTAGGTTATTGCATGCAATCCCTTTTATTGGGTAATTTTTATTTAATAAAATTAATCTTTTTAAAATTTTTTCCCATCTTGTTATATCTCCCATGGGTCTTGATAATTCAACATACATAGCCATTCTAAGAAAATTAGGAGGACAATAGCATATTGAATTTATTTTTATAGCTTTTTTATATAAATTATTAAATAATTTAGTATCAATATATGTAATGTCAGCAATAGGAATAAAATTAACATATACTTTGAAAGTACCTGTATGAACGCCAGCTTTTGCTTCTACTTCTTCATATCCTTCATTATAATAAATATTTGCTAATTTTTTTGATAATTCTAATGCATTTGGCGAAAAAAAATCATAATCTGGTATTTCTATATTTCTATTATAAAATCTAAATTGTTCTGGTAATATGTTATTTATTGCAGTTCCACCGTAACATAGTGTTTTATTTTCTCTTAAAAATTTTTCTAAAATATTGATAATATTTTTTATATTATCAGATTGTACATTTTTTTTTCCAGTAATGAAATTTGCGTTATCAATTGCATTTCTCAAAATTTCTAATTCTTTGTCTTCAAATTTTTTTTTTTGCATTATTTATATATATAAAAACAATAATATTTATAAAAAACTATAATTATAACAATTGTTATAATTGTTATAATTATAAAGGTTATTACTGCATTTATATAACTACTTAGCTAAAGCAATATCTATAGTAATCCTACTTGTACCTTGAGTCGGCGTAATTTTAAATTTATATTGAGATGGAGAATCGCCGGGTGGATGTCGTGTAATTGTGGCACCTTGAACATTTGCAAGAATATGATTATAATCGAGTGCAAGATTAGTTACTGGAGTACCATTATTTGCTTGTCGCAATGTTTCATCTGTCCAACCAGTCGAATTTAATGGAGTTATAGTTATATAATAATGATTTTGTCCAGAAACACGTATATTTCTAATTCCTGGATTATCATTGTTAAGATCACTTGCAGCGCCTGTATAAGAATTTCTATTTATAATAATGTCATCAGTATATGACTGTACTCTGACACTTATTGAAGGATATCCGCCCGTTAGTGTGGCACTGTTTCCAGACTCGAGACTGTTTCCATATTCTACACTTGTATCAGTATATTTAATAACTAATGTTTTATTTGCATTTTGACCCAAACCATATTGTTGTAATGGATTATTTTCAACATAACCACTTGTATCGAATGTTTGAATATCTTCTCGTAAAGAATGATGTTTCAAAGAAAATGATTTTCCTTCTTTATCTCTGAACATTTGTAAATATCCTGTTAAATTCGAATCATCTGACTGAAATTTCATAGCAATTAATTGACATCCATTAATAAATGCATTATAAAAATCATAATTATTTAACTTATTATTTAAATCAGGTAATACAATATGCATTCTTGTTTTCGATTCCCCAATAAGCATTTCATTTTTTGAGTCAATTTGAGATATTCTTAAAATTTTATAATCAGTTCCTGAATATAAATTTACATAATCATGTAATTCTGGTATAGATTTTATAGTTGAATTTGATGTAGAATCAACCATAATAATTATTTTATTTTGTATATTTTTTATTAATTGTTTATCAATTCCATCATATCCACTTCTGCTTCCTCTTAAACGTGTTCTTTTTAGTGAATGATCTTGAAAAAGTGATGTAGGATCAGAAACACTAAATACTTGTTGCAATAACAATCCCATATTTTTTAATGCTAGTCTTTGTTGAGTTTTTATTCTAAAATGCAGTATTAATGGATCATTATTATTACTTGAAAAAGCATGATATGATTCATCTTTAGGAAAACCTTGTAACAATGCTTTCAAAACTTCTGCTAAAGTTAAATAATTAAAAGTTTCTTTAAATGTTATATTATTTGATGTTGAACTTGCTATTACTGGCTCATTATTTATTGAATATATTTCAAAATCTAAACATCTAACACCTAACTTTAATGCATATTCCATTGCACATAAATGTACCCAATTATTTTTAAATCCATCTGCATTGCAACAGTTATACGCTGTTTTTATATAATAATTACGCAATGAAGATGATGTTTCATTACAATAATCACTTCTTGATGTATTAGTGCAACTTGAAAAATTAATTTTTCTTTGGGGATATAATACATGTAAATTATCAAATTTCTTTTTGTATTTTGTGCAATTATTATTATTTAAAGTAACAATACTAGTTATCCATGTAAAAAATAACAATACTATAGATATTATAATTGTTAAAGTAATAACACTATATAAAAATTCTTTATCATTAGAAAATTTAGTAAAATTCAGGTTTTCCATTTTATAATTATATTATAAAAATATATTAATATTAATTAATATTAATAATATTATGGCCGGTGGTTTATTAAATTTAATTGCTGTAGGAAGTCAAAATGTAATAACTAACGGAAATCCTAATAAAAGTTTTTTTAAAGTTAGTTATAGCAAATATACAAATTTTGGATTGCAAAAATATAGAATTGATCAAGTAGGACAAACTGAATTAAATATAAATAATGATACAAAATATTCATTTAAAATATCTAGATATGGTGATTTATTAATGGATACTTTTTTAGTAGTTAAATTACCAACAATATGGAGCCCAATTATTAAATATAATATTCCAAGTTCTATTAAATATGAATATCGCCCATATGAATTTAAATGGATTAAAAATATAGGAACACAATTAATTAAAGAGGTAACTATTACTATTGGTGGACGTATAATACAAAAATTTTCAGGTAGCTATATTCAAAATATGATTGAAAGAGATTATAATGGAACAAAAAAAGAAACTTTTAATAAAATGACAGGCAATATAAATGAATTACACACTCCAGAAAAATATGCAAATAGAAATAATAATTACCCTAATGCATTTAAAACCACTGATAATATGGATATAGAACCATCTATTGAAGAAAAACAATTATTCATACCAATTCATACATGGTTTAGCTTGTTATCGACATCTGCTATTCCATTGGTTTGTTTACAATATACCGAATTAGAATTTACTTTTACTTTTAGACCTTTAGTTGAATTATTTACTATAAAAGATGTTATATATGATTTAAGTAATAATGTTGAAAAAATAAATACAGATTATTATGATTTTATTCCAAGAATAAAAGCAAATCAAGCAACAAGTGATATTTATGGATTCCATAGATTTATACAGCCTCCACCAGAAAGAGATATGGATCAGACTTATGTATATTCAGATACTAGAAAATCTGTAAATATGGATATTCATTTAATAACAACTCAGTGCTTTTTAGATAATGATGAAAGAAGTTATTTTGCAGCAAATAAACAAAGTTATTTAATAAAAGAAATATATGAATATAATTTTTATAAAATTAATAAAACAAATAAAATAAAACTGGAATCAAATGGTCTTGTATCAAATTGGATGTGGTACTTTCAAAGAGATGATATTATAAATAGAAATGAATGGTCAAATTATACAAATTGGTTATATGATAATGAATTACCAAATTCATTAATAAAAATGAGAGATGATTATAATGAAATAGTATATTACAGTCAAAAAAAAATTTATAATGATTTAAGTAAAAATATTTATATTACAGGAAATATTCCTTCTGATTCAGAACAAAGTAATAATAAATTTATTATGAAAAATTTTGCAATTTTATGCGATGGAAAATATAGAGAACAAGAAATGCCTGCTGGTGTTTATAACCAAATAGAAAATTTTTCTCGTAATAATGGTTCATCAAAAGATGGATTATATCACTATTCATTTGCAATAAATAATGATCCATATAAATATCAACCATCTGGTGCATTTAATACTAATAAATTTAAAGTGATAGAATTTGAATATAATAATTTTTTTAATCCACCATTAGACTTATCAAATGTATTTTTTACTACTATATGTGATCCTCAAACAGGTGAACCTATTGCTACTACAAAAGCACCAACAAATATTTATAAATATAGTTACAATTTACATATATATGAAGAGAGATATAATATTCTAGAATTTCAATCAGGAACAGCTGATTTAGTATACAGCAGATAACTAATATATTCTTCGGTATGATGTTTTGACATATATTATAATTTAATATATTTAAAAATTTATTAGAGTACAAGAATACACACATTGAGCTTATGTAAAACGAAAAAATAAATTAAATATTTTAAATTTTAATTTATTTATAAATAGTATATAATGTGTTTTTCAGAAACACAATCTTTTATAAATGCTATTATACTGATTATTGGGAGTATTTTTGTTTATCCAAAATATAGATTATCTATATTTTTAATATTTTTAGCATTAAAGGATTTGATCCAAGGATTTTTATATAAATATCAACATAATGAAAAACTTGAAAATAGTCTAACAGTTTTATCATGGATTCATATATGTTTTCAACCATTATTTGTAAATTTATTTTTATCATATTTTAGTAAAGACCAAGACAATTTTTGGAAATATATATATATTATTTGTTTTATTTATGGAATATACTCAATTACGTTATTAGAAAAATTTGATATTCAAAATGAAAAAAATT
>MDTB01064408.1_pt1 | contig 10860 bp, 14 predicted proteins | sample 811161 | NCBI WGS metagenome assembly MDTB01 (sample SAMN05326650, study PRJNA326480) | marine metagenome | isolation source: seawater | place: Mediterranean Sea | collected 2009 | reverse complement strand
CTGTTTTCATTGATGCTAGATCTTCCAAGTAACCTGTGACTTTGTCCATCATGTCCTTGGCCGCTAATATTAATTCTGATTGTTCTTCAACACCCTCATTCACTTCTTCATTTTTAGTAACAAGTGAACCTATTACTTGTTTTTTTTCGGTGTCTGTCATGCCACTTGCTCTTTTAATTTTATCAACCATCTTGCTAGTATCTGGATCAGATTTGATGTCGTATTCATTTATTGCTTGATTAATTACATCCAACATCATTTGACTTTTTTGATAGTTGTTATCTTTTAGTTCCTTGCCGAAGTGTGTATTCTGTGTTATTTCGTGAATTTTTGTTCTTATTTGGTTTGCATAGTCTTCTAACTCTTCTTTGGTAAATCTACCTAGATCCATTGTTTGATTGAATCTGCTTTCAAATTCTTTCAATAAAGACTCAGTAGTGATAGGTTTTGTTAGTTCTATGCTTTGCATAACATTATTTAGTACTTATCCTCCGAACGTGTCGTTGAAAATTTGCTGTATGTTGGCCTTATATTGATCCGCTAGGTAGTGTGCATCGTCTAGTCTCTGCTGGTGTATTTCTTCCATAGCATCATCTTGCTCTTTACGTGCTTGTTTAATACGTGTTTTTGCAAGTTGTATCTCAAACAATTTAGATGCAAAATGTGTGTCGTGCTGTATTAATGTAGCAGGTGGTTCTTTATTATCTGCTAGGTGATGTGCAACAAGAATTGCTGTTTGTTTTAAATTAATATCTTCATGCAGTAACTTTGCTTCAATCATATCTGCTATCACATAAACATATCTTGTGCCGGTATGTTTTTTTGGTACGATTGCAATATTGCCTATTAATATTCCTTTTGAAAATTGTTTTGGTAAATGCCTGAACGGCCTTTTTGCTTCTTCTTTACGTGCTAATTCACTTAACTTATGTTTGAGACCATAAGCCTCAATCTGTCTGACCAGTTCCTGTTTATTTTTTATTGCCATTGCGTATAAATTTTATACGTCTATTTAAAGCATATTGAACGCCGTTGTCAAGTTTTTTTCTTACAAAGACAGCCTTGTCCGCCAACACTTTTGCAGTTTCCATATCTTCTGGTTGTAAATCTGTATTTTTAAAACTATGATCCATATGTGTCCTAATGAATTGTAATTGCTTCTCAGAAACAAATACTCTTACTCGTGGTGCTATCTGTATAAACATAGTTTTTTATGATTTGGTAAAATAATTTTGTTATTAACCAGGCATTCTCATAAGCAACACTACCATTGTAGATAGTAATCCTGCTATGACTGTTCCTGCTGTGGCAATAATTGTAGTTCTAGATGACTTTTGTCCAACTAACATATCTTCATTCATTTTGCCTAGCCTTACTTCGATCGCTGACAATCTATCGTGTAATCCCTTATACCTTTCTGAGCATAGGTCCACGTGTGCTTCTAAATTTTGTTTTTCTAAATCAGTTGTACTCATATAATTTCTTATCTCACTTTTGAGGTTTTGTACCTCCATTAATAGAGCCTGTAAATGAGCCTGTGTCATTGCCTGATATGCCTTTGTATATGCCTGTTATTGCCTTAATCATTGTTATTTATTATATTCTCCGGCATACGAAAAGTAGGTGTTTATTGTTTTTGAATCCTGTGTAATAAAAGTTGATTGAGGGAAAGTTGCTGTTTCTTTGCAAAAATTTATTATAGGCACCAAATTAAAATCTTGTATAAGTTGCCCTGTGGGATTTTCAGGATCTCCATACACTGCATTTTGCTCTGTAAAAAAAGTAAAATGCCAACTCATGTGTTTGCCTTCGTAGGCACTGCCAAATCCGCTGTTACCTAATGTGTTGTGTATTTTCATCGATGGCTGTTCCCAAGTAATGTTACTCCTCATCTGTAGCAGTTGTAACATGGTGTTGAAATTGTTGTTTTGATTTTTAGCAGTGATTAAAGTTTGCCTGTCATGTATTAGTTCTCCGCCCTGTGTTTTAAATGGAAATTGTTTGTGCAGTGATCCATTGTCTGTGATGTCTACCAGAGTGTGTACTCTAAATTCATACATCGTTATTTGGCTTTCTTATAGTGCTCGTAATCGGGTGCTAGGTAATCTTCTAACTTCTTAGACAGTTCATTACTATTTTTTACTAAATCTTTGAACTTTGGCAAAACAGTTTCAAATATGGTTTCAACCCACTTAACTTTTTTATATCTTGGTCTTACCCATGGAAACTCCCATTTTAAATTTAGGTCATATTTTTTGATCATGGTTTCCATTTTGAAACTTAAATCTCTGTCTATTTTTATCCATTCAGTGACATTTTGCACTTGGTCTATCTGTTCACTGTATCTAAAAGTGTACCTATCAAAGTGTGGGAACCATTCCATAATGTCGTCATGTTGCCACCATTCGTATGTGCCAAAGTTGGAACTCCACTCAACTATGCCTGTCCAGTATCTATGTTCAGGTTCTGCCAGGCACACAAACTTTTTACCTGTGTGATCTTTGACCTTATTACTAGGTACTTCTTTAAAATCTTCTCTGTGGTATCCATTTAGCCATGCCATGATACTATTTTGAGCACCACCTGTTAGGTGTAGATAACTGATATCTTTTCCTTTAATGTCAATCACAGTTGCGTCTTTGTGTCTCATTCCGTTACTAGGTGATCTAATAATATTTAATACTGTGTCGATGTTGCTCATTATGTAGGTATTTAATTCAAAGAAAAAGGGCGAACCTAATAAAAGATCCGCCCTTTGATGTATTTGGTAATTTAATTGTTACCCTAAGGTAAACTATTAACTTACTGCCGCCGCTGTTAAGATACCAAGTTTAGTTTCTGTTACAGTTGCAGAACTTACAGTTACTGATATTCTACCGTTACCGTGCAACGCTCTGATAGCCGCTTGTAATGCCGCGATAGTTGTTGTACTTGATAGATCATCTAAACAGTCTGTTCTAGTTGCGTAAGTTTTTTGCGTACTAGAGTCTGTTAAAGGACCTTCCGCTAAAACTGGTACACCGTTGTTTTCGATTGTTGCTCTAGTCATTTCTAAACCAGCAGTAGCCGCCGTTCCAGAAAAATCTGAAGTTTCAGCCGCCATTGATCCACCAACGAAGTCAACAGTGAAATAAGTTTTATCTACTGAACCTACTTCGTAGTTTTCGTTTCTAGAGAAGTTGTTTTTAGTTGCCATTGTATAACCCTCCTATTTTCTGTTTTACATAGCACTGATGTCGCTCAGACATCAAGTTGCAAGTATTTATATCTGTATTTGGTAAATTATGCAGTAATATTACTTTTTTGACTGAAAAATGTAATCTGTGTGTACTTTATTGGTCTTGTGCTTGAATATTTCTGTATATCCATGCTGTTTTAGGTAACTTAAACCCTCATGATTGATTTTTCCGTTGTTCATAATCAATTCCTCTATAATAATAATTGGCCTGTATTCTTTGATTGTATTCATGGCACCTTCAAGCACTTCCAGTTCCATACCATCCACATCAATTTTTATTAAGCCAACATTTTTAAGATTAAAACTATCTAATGGCAGTATTGTATCAAATGTAGAGTCATTTTGCATTCTTTGCCGATATGGCACATCAAAAACAGGATTCCTAAAGTTGTTCCGACCACTGCCTATTTCTTGTGAGTGTTCCTTGCCCAATGCTACTTTATAATGAGTTGCTTTATTAAGATTGACATTTCTTGCAAAGAAAGAACTTAATTGATAATCAAAACAATACACATGATCAAATGTCCAGGTCAAGTACCTCGAAAACTCACCGTCTCTGCAACCTACATCCACTGCATTTGTTCTGGAAGGAATAGACTCTATCGCCTTTTTATACAATATAAAATTACAGTTATTGGCTGTGAGATCTAAACATTTCCATCCTTTACTTGATTTCTCTAGTAGCCAGAACTCGTGTATTCTATCTGCTTTAAATTCTTTGATATCGGCACGGTCAAACCTTGTTTGACTTATTTCATTTGTCATATGATTTTATTTTTTTGCTCTATCGTGTATTGATTGTAACAACCTTACAAAAGTATAGCCACCTTTGGCAATATCATCAATCATCTTAACCACAGGTGCATAAGCCGACATAATAGGAGCAGGCACGGTTTTGCCCTGTTTAATCAGGTCCGCGGCAATTTTTGCCCGTCTCACATTATTTGCTCCAACCAATAATCTGTATGCTGACATCTCATCTGGTGTAAGTTCCGTACCAGGTACTGTTCTCTCAGCATCTACAACATTGTCCAATTCTAATTTTTGTTTATCAGCAAACTCCTGTGTTTTTCTTTGAATGTCTGTGCCGGACAGTTTAGATTTGAGTGCTTGTAGTAATCTTGTGGTTGTAGCCTTTTTCCTTCTTGCATCTAATTTTTGATAGTCACTGATTGCTCTTCTAAGATTTTTGTAATCCATATTGCTTATTGCTAAAGCGGATTCTAACTGTGTTAGAAAAGCATAGTCGTCAGTAAATTTTCTGAGATATCTTTTAATAGCAAGAACAGGCACATTTTGTCTTTGCCTTAGTGCCATTGCGGCATTTTTGTTTGCTAGTTTTTGAACCAAACTAGGATCCCCTGCCACAACTGCCAACATATTTTGTAGATCATTTGATGTGCTTCGTACCCTGTCAAAGGATCCATATGCCAAGGTTTGATTTGCATAGGTTTTTACAAAGCCTATGGTTTGATCAAAGTTCTTAAGAAGTGATAGTGCTAAAAAACTTAGGTAGATACGTTCGGTTATTTCCTGAAACGTATATCTTTGTAGGTCGCTTTGTCGTCTAACTATCCTGCCCTCAGATACATACTTTAAAAAAGGTGTTAACATATAGATATTTATTGTACAAATGACAAAGATTTTTATTCTCACAGACCTAATGTATTCGGGCCAACACAGAGAAATGGAGTGGTTTATCCAGAGTGGTAAATTCAAGGATATCGAATTTACATATGAGCCAGAATATTGGAATCTGCACAATTATAATTGGGAAAGTTATGACGAACTGTTCTGTATAATAGATCATAGAGACGGATATGAGAACAATCCTGAATTTGTTCAGCAACTACACAGCCGTATAAAATTATTAAAACAAAATGGATTTAAATTTATATTGGCAAGGCCTTGGGAAAGTGCTGAAAATGTTGCTGGATCTAAGTTTCATACACTTCTAAAAGATGTACCACACCGTAAATGGTTCGGAGGTACTTCATGGTTTTGGTATTGGATGAAGTCCAAACATATGTCTGCTTATGGTACATCAATTGAAGGTGGACAGAAAGAAAAAAACACAAAAAAATGTGATCATTCAAACAAAATTTATGATTACCTATATCTAAACAAGCAACCACGAAAGCATAGAGTTAAACTATGGAATGTTTTACAAAACAAAAATTTATTAGTCAATAGTCTTACTTCCTTTCTTGGTTTGAAACCAGCAATTAGATTAAATCCTTCCTATGAACTACCATGGGTTGATGTAAAAAACTATCCAATGCATGGAATGGATCAAGATTTATATACCAAACCTTATGAACACACTGCTTGTTCAATAATAAGTGAAACGAACGACAATGATGATATTTTTATCACTGAAAAACTATGGAAGCCAATACTGTGTCAGCATTTTTTTATTGTCCACGGAAACCATTTGTATCTGCAAAAAATAAGGGAGTTAGGATTCAAAACATTTGGCAACTACTTTGATGAATCATACGATCTTGAACCTGATCCTACCAAACGTATCGAAAAAATAGCAGACCTAATCGATAGTTTACAAAATTTCAATTGGCAAGATGCATATTTGTCTTCAAAAAAATTGAGACAACATAATTACGATCTATTTTGGAACAATGATGTCTATGAAAAAGAAGTGCAGAAAAGTGTTAAGGAATTCTTAGGCTGGAAATAATTTATCTATTTGAGGAAATAAAAGTTTATAATCTAAATTTCTTCTGCGATCAAGTTCTTTAAGGTAGACCTTCAACATTTTTTGATCCCATATGCTTGGTTCCGTGTTTTCACATTCTATTTTTATTCCTATTAAATTATTAAGTTGTGCTTCTTTAATTTTATCTCCGTTAGTACGAAAAGTTTTTACTGCTTTGCCTAAACCATGTGGTACAATATGTTTGCCAAATATTGTGGGATTGAGATAAGGTCTAATTGCATCGCCGGCTTTCATACCACTCCAATATACTTCTCTGGTTTTTGACCAACTATTAATTTTTTCTAACAAATCTGGTAGTGTAGGTATTGTCAAAGCCATTAATGCACTGTTCACACTAGGTGTGATATTAGTTTTGTTCAAAATAAACTCAAAGTTGTCTACATATTTCTTAAGATCTAATCCGTTTCTAACGTATTCTGCTTGTGGCCCCCAACAATCTAAACTGCCTACTACCTGTAGATGTTTTAATTTTCCTTGTTCAACCAGTGTCCAGCATCTTGCTAACCATTTTTGTACCCTCGCCGGATCTACAGTAAGATTTGAAAAAATTACGAGAGTTAAATTTGGATTTGATGTTCTTTCTAATAATTGCATCAGTCTATCTGATTCTTTTTGTAGGAAAGGTTCTCCGCCTAATATCATCACTTTGTTTAACTCATGGATATGTTCTTCTAACCATACAAACAGTTTGTCTGTGTCTTCTTCTATATTAGGATTTACTTTGATTTGTCCATAGATACGCACAGGTTGGCCAAATAAAGGTTTGTTATCAAATTTTTCAAAACCATAATCAAATTGGCCATGTATTCTATTCTCATTGTCTATTGTAGAACTAAACTTTGAATTACAATAGATACATTTTAAATTACAGGTATTGCTAAAATATATTTCCAATTGAGTTGGTGTAACCTTTACAGCATTTAAGTCTTGTTCAAGTTCTTTTGGTGCCGTGACTCCAGGCATATCCAAATGAGAAATTCTATCAGATATTCCGCCTGCGTCTTCAGTACTCTTACAGTGTTCACATCCTCTTCCAGGCCATTGACCTTTAAGCATTTTTGTTCTGGCCTCAAGTTTGTTTTTAATATTATGAAATTCTAGTTTGCCATCTTTAGTCTCATACGGATCATGTGTTACTCTGTGACAACTTGATGTCGTAGCCATTGTGAGGAAAACGGTGCTATGATTCCATTTTAATTGGCATGGAACTCCTTTGGTTATAGGAAATGGTTTTGATTGCATAATATACGTATTTAAATAAAATAAGTACCTATGTGAATAATAAAAAGATCAGATGTGTGTTAGCAGAATGCGGTATTGGCGTAGAAAACGCTGGTCATGTTAAAATGTGTAATGCTAGTAGAGAGGTATTCATGGATAACAATAACAAACCATATCGATTGGATACCAGTAGCATCAAAGAAATCTATCAAAGTAAAACTAGGAAAAAAATTTTAGATGATTTAGCGAATGGAGTTCAAACTTCCAATTGTGAATCGTGTTGGGATTCTGAAAGATCTGGTGTTGAAAGCATCAGGCAAACAATGAATAATGCAATACCACAAAATCCAAAAACAGTTGCAGGACAGCCAAGCATAGTCATCCTTAAACCAGGAAACCAATGTAATCTTGCCTGTAGTTATTGTAATCCTGAAACAACCTGGAAATTGTATAAGTCAGATTATATTCTATCAGATCCTCCTAGCAAATTACCTAATACATATGAATGGTACAAAGAGAAATTTAAGTACAAGACTGCAGACAACAAGCCATCATACAGACAGTATATCTCACAATTTAAATCCCAACGAGAAAGTTTTAATAAAAGTAATGAGTTGTGGAAAGACCTAGAAGATTGGTCGCCTGGTATTGTACATTATGCACTATTTGGTGGTGAACCTTTTGTCATGAAACCGTTGTTTGATCTTTTAAATGCCACAGCAGACAAAGGCGATGCTGAACACATCGGTCTTTACATAAGCACCAACGGTACTGTATGGTCTCAGAAACACATTGACACAATAATGAAATATGAATCGGTTGAACTTGGAATAAGCATAGATGCTTTGAATAAACAATTTGAGTATATGAGGTATCCTGCAAAATGGGAAAAGGTATTGTCTAATTTTGAAAAATTTATTGACCTTCGGGCAAAAAGTAATTCCGGAAAAGTAAAATTAAAGATAAGCGGCACTGCAAATCCTTACAATGTTTATTATCTGGATGAATTAAAAGATTTTGGTAAAAAATATGATGTTGATGTTGACATCCATCTGATACAAATACCTGAACATTATGATGTTCGTATATTACCTGACAAAGTAAAAGAAGCAATAATTGAAAAATTTAAGGATAGGCAAGACCTACAAAATGTAAGCACACATTTAGAAACAACTATTACTAATGCTGACAAGCACTGCGAGGATTTTGTTTACTATACCAAAGGCTTAGATAAATTAAGAAACTTAAATTTTGGGAATACCTTTCCTGAATTCCAAAAAATTTTACATGAAAGTAAGATTGTAATTTAATTTTTAAATTTATTAACCATAGTAAGATTACGTCTTGAAAAACCTAATCTATCTACTAGTTTAACGGCATTGCCTGACTTATCAACTGCCACAAAGCCTTCAGGATCTGTTACTTCTAATCCATTGTCTGTCTGCTGAAAAGATCCAATTGCCATTGCTTGATTCATTTTTTTAAGAACAAAGCCTTTCAATTGTTGTACTGCTTTGTAAAAAGTCAGCATCGCTTGTAAAGGTTTTTTTGCCCTATTCAAAAAGGCAGGCATTTGTTTCAACTTGTCCTGTCGTAGTGCCAACGCCTTTTGTGCTTTCAGTCCTGCAATTTGTTTTTGCATTTTGTCTGCATAAAAATCCTTGAAACCTGACAAGAATGTATTCACATTAGAAGGCAACTGTCCTTGTTTAACCATTGCATTAATATACATTTGGAACATAGGCACGAAGTCTTTATTCTGTCCCAATTGACTTTGTAAATCTCTAGGAACGTTCTGTAACAATCCTTCTAACTTATCAATACCGTTCATAAATGTTTTTGTTTCGTCTGCTGTAAATTTAGCACTGCCAGATACATCCTTATAAGTTGCATTGTCAAAAAACACATCAGGTGATTCACCAAAAGATTCTGTGTCTGCACCTGCTGAAGCAGTCATATCTGCAAGTGTTTCTCCATTGTAAGTTGTATGAAAAATAATTCCTACTTTTGCTCTATCTATCTGCTGACCTAGATCGGAGTCTTCGGGCACTGCATATGTAATGGTATTTGGAGTGAATGTAATGTGCGGAACATTGTTCAAATTCTTTCTTGTGATATCGTTGTCAATAAAAAGCAAATCACCCTGTACTACACCTTGGATGTTTAATTTTTTTAAATGCACAAGACATTTTAAAAGTTTTTGTCCTAATTCGTCAGTGCCGTGATTATTTGCAATATCTTTTTTTGTATAATTTACTTTGGCATTTTGAGCAAATGCCGATTTTGTTGCAACAAAAAACTTGCCTGTTTCAGGATGTACACCACAAACAACAGCAGGAGCACCATCCCATTTGACAGACACTGACATTGACTCTGCTGATGTTCCTTGAAGTGTTACAAGTAATGCACGAAAATAATCAACCACTCTTTTACCACCGTCAAAGCCATCGTATAAAATAATATCTTCAATGTGTTCTAGGTGCGTCCTTTTGAATTCTGTTAGGACATCTTCGATTAACATTTTAGTCCTCTTTGTATTCGCCGTCTATTGTTTTAAGAATGTTTTGTTTAATATCTTTATTTTCTTTGATACGTGCAACACCTTTAGAAAACTTGCCGGCGTCCATGTTTTTTATTGCTGAATGGAATTTTTTCTCTAGTTTAAATGCAGTTTCTTGATCAAAGTTTTCTCTAATATAAGTTAACAGTCTAATGGCACTATCAATTATATGACCAGCACGGCTTTCAACAACATTTTCTTTGTCTTTGGTAAAAGATATATTGCTTAATTCGTCTAATATGCTTTTGGTTTGTTTCTGCATAATGGTATTTACTCATTATTATAGCATAGTAATAGCAAAAGTCTATTGGATTTACTCTCTTATCCATTCCGCATAGATTCTATTGCCCGTATCCTGCTTGATTTTATGCAGTTTAAAGTGGTATTTGATGCACCATTCTTTATTCTTTAAAAAACTCCACGGGTAAAACCTCACTTGATCTACACCCTTCCAAGGATGATCACCTGTGCCAGGATTTTGCCTCCAGTATATCCTATCACCCTTCTTGGTAACATCTCGTAATTTTACTATCTGTGCTTCGACTTCTTCTTCGGTACCAAAGTTTAGACTGCCCAATGCCAAATACACATTAAACTCTTGTTTAGGTACATAATCTTCCCAACTTACAACTTCGTCAGCAAGATTATTAGCAGGATCAATACCATACAATCTGTCACCTAATTTTTCTTTGAACAAATTATAACCACAACCAATATCTAATATCTGATCGTTTGGTTTAAATTGTTCCAATAGTTGCCAACCAGAATATTCAAACTTGCTATAATCTGGTTTCCAACTGTCTTTAAAATATGCAGTTTCCACTTCGTTCATATTCTCTTTTTTATTTCTTGCTTTAAAATTTTACGTGTCGTGTCTGTCATGACTCCTGTAACAACCAACATTGGTCTCGGTTTGTTGCTGGCGTTGGCTGTGGCGTGTGGTATGTTAGGCCAATCAAATTTGTGTATGTCTCCTGCCCGCCATCTGTCAAACTGTTGGTTGCCGTACATTAAGAACTGTCCTGGTTCCCAATCCTGTAACATGACCATTATTCTGATAACGTTTTTTGGCTCTGCGTCCAAATCATATAGTTTATCAATGTGCAT
>MDTB01022359.1_pt1 | contig 10860 bp, 6 predicted proteins | sample 811161 | NCBI WGS metagenome assembly MDTB01 (sample SAMN05326650, study PRJNA326480) | marine metagenome | isolation source: seawater | place: Mediterranean Sea | collected 2009 | reverse complement strand
TTTATATAAAAGGGTATTTGTATATTTTTTGGAACATGTTCAATTACATCGACAACATTTTCATGCCACAAAAGTGCTATAATTGTTCTATCTGTATCATTCATTCTTATATTATGTTGGTCAAATGGTATATATTTATTAAAAAGAGTAGCCGTTAAACGTTTTGAATCTTCATTAAATGATTTTATTTGAAAAATATTTTGCAATAGTTTATTATTTAACAAATGGCTTTTATTTTTGTATAATTTTTCAGTAAAATTTAGTTTACGTAAATCACTTTGTATATATTGAAGCAAAGAATCCTTTTGGATGTTGAAATTATTTTCTGGAATGATTATTTTTAATAATTTTGAAATTTGTATATTTGTGGGATTTTTTAATTCAAATGTATTACATACTTTCATTAATTCTCGTATTTTTTTATCCATATAGTATGTACCAATGCAAATAATTGGATTCAACGTCATATTTTCCAACTTTTGCTTTTGCGTCTTTTTTTGACGTATTAATTTAATAAGTGCGTTTATACCACCTTTATCTCCATTGTTCATTCCATCGATTTCATCCATTACAATGGCTATTTTTTTAACACGCCCACTCATCATATCCAAGACATTTCTGTTTGAGATGTTGTTACTTGTAATATTATCAATAAGTGATTTGTTACGAATATCTCCGGCATCGTATTTAATAACATCATAATTTAGTTTTTTCAATAAGTTCTCAATAAAAAATGTTTTTCCACTACCTGGTGAACCATAAATATAAATACCCTTTTTAAAATGCACATCAAAGCATTTTTTCTCAAACGATTCTAATAATTGTGTTATTTCTTCGGCAATGTGTTTCCTATTTAATATTTCTGAATAATCCATTATTTCTTCATTATATTTTACTTTTAATGCATTCATATTATAGTATAGTTCTTTATTTTAAGCTGTTTTTTTAATACGAATATTTAAACGAATATTCATATTAAATTTGTGAATGTTTATGTAAATTGAGAGAAATCATTGGTAATCGGCATGAAATTTGAACTTGATCTTGGACATGATTGAGGATAACTATATCCATATCCAGGTTGCATAGCTTGTCCATACGCGCCTTGCATAGGCTGACCATATCCTGGTTGACCATAAACAGGCTGCATTGGATAACCATAACCATATTGTGTTCCATATCCATATCCAGGAGCTTGTCCATATCCATATCCGGGTCTTCCTTGAATTGCATCAATAAATTGCTGCTGTTGGCGCATGATTTGTTCATTTGTAGCAAGACCTGTGACTCCAGAGCCTGCATCTTCAAGCAATCCTGTTGTAGAATTTATCAAATTATTACCTAATCCAGTAACATCACCACTTACTCCTGTTACAATATCTGCTGCTCCTTGACCTAATCCAGCAACTCCTTGACCTAATCCAGCAACTCCTTGGCCTAATCCACCTGCTAAGTCACCAACTGTATCACCTAATTCTCCTACAATATTTCCAACTCCACCAACTGTTGCATCAACAGCTCCAGTAACTGTATCTAAAGCTTTCTCACCCACACGTCCAGTTGTTCTTACACCAGTTTCACCTAATTCTCCAGCAGCTTTGGCTGTATCACTCACAGCTCCTCCTAAAGAACCCGCCCATGAGGATGAAGGAGAACCAGAAATATCATTAGGTTCGTATTTTTTACCTGTACAATCGACTATTTCACCATTACTATTAATCGATAATGTACAGTTATCGGGTGATACAACAGGACATGGAGGACATCCAGGGCATACTGGAGGAACAATTTCGGATTTTAGTATGTAATTAGGATTGTTACATGGTTGATTCATAGAATCGTCTTCTGTACCTGTTGGGCAAGTATAAGTCACAGGATTTGCATATTGTGTATTACATGATGTTCCTGATGAACCAGAACCAGAGTTAGACCCAGAATTAGAGTCAGAGCCAGAGTCAGAGCCAGAACCAGAGTTAGAGTCAGGGCTTGAACCATTGCTAGAATCTGGTGCTGCTGTATTTCCAAATTCAACCTGGAATTCGGCTGTTTCATCTTCATAGGCTGACTCGTAAGTCACTACATATACATTGGATGCTTTATATCCAGAACTTTCCTCGTTTTGGATAAGAGATACAATTACTTGTCCACCCAATAATACACCAATAACCATACCTGTACCTGATACTTGTACAGAAGTTCCACCTACATAATCTGTACTTGTACTACCATCTACATTATTTTCACCAACATTTCCTACAATAATTCCATCGTCAAGATTATAAAATATACCAGGAAGACTACCACTCTGTGCTTGTAATTTGAATAATCTCGTCGTCGATGCGACTCCATTAATAGTAATACTAGCGTTATCAAAAGTAGGACCAACTGGGGCAATAGGTACCACTGTAGTTACTTCGGTAGGAATCGGATCAGGTTGACTCAAACCCATAACTCTTCCGGTCGTATCTTCCTCGTTATTAGAAGTTTCAGCAATTTTATACAATTGTTTTAATTCTGTTCCTTGCGAAACAATGATTACTGTTTTATATTTGTATGCTATGTACATTATGGTATAACCATTCACTGAATATGTACTAGGAGCAGCATCGGTATCAGTAACAGAACCACTACTCGAGTACTGATCACTTGTAACCGAACTGCTCTCACCACCTCTTGTAATAAGTGTGTATTGACTATCGTCACTAGATGGAACAACTATATTTCCATTGCTTTTATCATAATAAATTGTAATACTAGTATCAGTATATACAACATCCAAGGTAGCACTACCATACGTACCCACATCAGCCTGTGTAAAGCTTGAAGAACCTGTATTTCCTTCTATAATTTTATTTGTAACACTACCAAACAACATAGCAAATACTAAAACTAATAATAACAATACAAATAATAAAAAAGGCGTTAATTTAAATCCCTTCATTTAAATTATATTATATTCTATGTTTCGAAAATATATGTGATGTTTATTATAAAATTGATATTTCAACTAAAGTCTAATTTTAATAAAACACATGTTATCCACTTGTTATAATGAATCAAATACATTTGAAATCGGTATAGATGAAGCAGGACGAGGACCCTTATTTGGAAGGTTGTATGTAGCAGCAGCCATTTTACCTAAAGGTGGAGACTTTCATCACGATTGGATGAAAGATTCAAAAAAATTTCATTCTAAAAAAAAAATAAAAGAAGTTTGTGAATATATTAAATCCAATGCGTTAGTATGGTCAGTTCAATATATTGAACATGATGTTATCGAGTCTGTAAATATTAGAAATGCTGTACATCAAGGGATGCATAATGCCGTTAAAGATATTTTATCTAAATCTTCATACAATCACCAAAACACCTTTCTCTTAATTGATGGAAATCATTTCAAACCATATTGTGTATATGATGAAACATCAGAACAATTGAAAAGTATACCCTTTGAGACCATCGAAGGAGGTGATAATAAATATACATCTATAGCAGCTGCGTCTATTTTGGCTAAAGTAGCCAGGGATGAATATATTGAAAATTTATGCGAAACATATCCTCAATTAGAAGAGCGTTATAAAATCGGAAAAAATAAAGGTTACGGAACAAGAGACCATTTACAAGGAATTTGTGAATATGGTATATCACAATGGCATAGAAAAACATATGGGCAATGTAGAGATGCTGTAGTCAATACTATTTAGTAACATACAAATACAGAATAATAAGCATGTTTTTTTATGGTACGTATATATAGAATGTCTTTTACACGATTTCATGATGATGAAGTAAGAATACAAAAACAATTAGAACAACAAACATTTATAGGACGATATCAACTAGATGTACCAGGTATGGGTTCATCAATGCCTTTCCAAGATGACGCACAATTGCGATTGCAACAATGGGGGGCAAATTTACGTACAAATACTGTTAATTTAGAAAGTGATTTAATGGGTATAACAAGACCTTTAAATCGTGATGATGTAAATGAAAACAACTATGTTGGTAAAGTCGAGTCTTCAGCCATTCCTTATTCTAGTCAACAACCTTATGTCCAAGAAAGTAGAGCATCTCATCCAGCTTGGATGTATAGAGACTTGGAACATCCTATTTGGGAACAACCTATTGTAAATCCTCAAGCCAATTTGGAAAAACCTTTTCATGATAATATTCAAACGCGTATTTTAGAAAAAGATTATTACAAACCAAGATTGTCTGTTCCTACACAAACAAATACACACGATCCTTTATCCATTGATTATTATTTAAATAAAAAATAAAGTATATACAATTTTATTATGTCTATTGTATATATTAATAGATATTAAATATGGAATTAGCAATACCAGCAGTAGCTTTGGGGGGATTATATTTAATTTCTCAACAACAAAACAACAATAATAACAGAGAAGGTATGGTTGGTTATAAAGATTTACCAAATACAAATACACGCAATGTAAATTATCCAACATCCAGACCTAGAGAAAATCCAGAACTTACAATGACCGAAAAACTAACCCATGATAACAAATATTCAGGTACTGCTTATCAAGATACTTTTTTCAATCAAAAAGGTTTAATTGCCGGAACAACAGCATTAGATGAATATAGGGGCAATGTAGATGCAATTCAATCCACTAATGACCAAACATATACTTCATTAACTGGCCAACAAGTAGAAAGTGATTATTTTTCACACAATAATATGGTTCCTTTTTTCGGAAGTAAAAATACTGCACGCACTGTTGAACAAAATAGTGAATCCGTTTTGGATAATTATTTAGGAAAAGGTTCGCAATTTATTGAGAAAAAGGAACAAGCACCATTATTTGCACCTAGTGAAAACTATCAATGGGCTTACGGTACACCCAGTCATAGTGAATTTTTACAATCCCGTGTTAACACAGTTAACAAAATGTCTAATGTATTGCCTTTTCAACAAGAAACAGTCGCACCAGGTGTGGGTTTAGGATATGGAACAGAGGGTGCTGCTGGTTATAACTCGGGTATGTTAAATCGTGAATCATGGATGCCCAAAACAGTCGATGAATTACGTGTAAAAACAAACAAAAAGTCAAGTGGATATGGATTACTTGGACATGAAGGTCCAGCAGACAGTAGAGTCAAAGAAATGGGTTCAATTGGTAAAATGGAAAAACATCGTCCTGATACATGTTTTGATTTGGGACAAGACCGTTTATTAACAACTACCGGTATTGAAAAAGGAGTCACTTTAAGACCTATACAAGAAGATAGATATACAAATCGTCCTGAAACAACTACTTCTTATACAGGTATTGCAGGTGCTGAAAATTCCGGTATAGTCACTGAAGGTGAATATATGCCTTCAAAACGTATTGATTTAGGCGAAGTTCCATTGTCTGGGGCTTATGCAGAAGGTAAAGGAGACCCAAGAGCAGGAGATTATGGATTAAAATCACAAATGGTATACAAAAACAATCGCAGCGAAAACATCCAAAACGATTATTTTGGGGCTGTGGGCGGAGCTATTGGTGCCGTTGTGTCGCCTATTTTGGACGTTTTACGTCCTTCAAGAAAGGAAAATACAGTAGGCACTTTAAGACCTTATCAAAATGCCGGTACAACTGTTTCGAATTCCTATGTATTCAATCCTTCAGATAGACCAGGTCCTACTATTCGTGAAACAACAGAACGAAGTAAATTTCATATGAATTCAGGTAGTTCGACATTTAATAAAGGAGGATATACTGTGGCCAATCCAAGACCTGTATTGAATAATCGTATGAATCAGTCGGATTACTTTTACGCTGGAAATGCATCTGCTGCTGATGGTACATTGGAACCACGTGTTTATGATGCTGAATATAGACAGCGAAACAATGATGTGAAGGCGTCGACTATTGATGGACGATTGGTTCCTGGTCACATGTCGACCTTTAATCATGATATTGGAAAGGAAAAATACCGTGATAAAACAATTGGTTCATGTGATATTCGCGCCCCTGTGCCCGTAATTACAAGACAACCACCTGGAATGGAAACAATGGGTAAATTACAAGGAAAACAAAACTTGTATTCTGGAATTCAACAAGATAGGAGCAATAAAGATATTTTAGAATCATTAAAAGGAAATCCTTATGCGCTTTCTATTAATTAAATATTTTTACATTTATTTTTTTAAAAATAAATATAATAATTAGTATAATTAAATGCCTTTTTTTGAAGATAAGAAAATTTTGCTAATACATATTCCAAAAACGGGTGGTACAAGTGTTGAGAAATATTTTTCAAAAAAATTTAAACAGCCATTAAATGCAGATTCATTATATTTTGGTTATTATGTAGATAAAATTCAAGGTGAATTGGATAAACATCGACGTTTATGGAAACAAAAATTACCAACGGTTCGAAATAAACAAAATCAGCGTAAAAATTTCATAGATTATCAATCATTTATTGTTGATAATGATGAAATAGATAAAGTAAATCGAGAATCGTTATATGAATTCAAGTATTTTAAAAAAATTCGTTTAGCAAGTGAGTTAAAGCATTCTTTACAACATTTAACTTGGACAGAAATGCAGAAACATAAAGAAATATTGTGGGATAACAAAGAACATCATTGTTGTTTATCAGATAATCCTTATGATAGAAATGAATATGAAATAATAACCATTGTTCGAAATCCATATGATCGAATCATTTCTGAATTATTATTTCGAAGAATTATTAATAATGATATTATTTATCGCCCAAATGCCGTGTATGCTAAAATAAAAAAATTCTTGGACAAAGAAGACGATAGTTTCGATAATCACAGACTTCCTCAATATAAATATATTGTTGATGAAAAAGGGCATTTATTAGAAAATATTACAATATTACGTACAGAATCTTTAAATGAAGATATGCATCGTATTGGATACACTGATTTTAATCATTATTTTCAAGTGTCTAAATGTAATTTTCAAGATGGAATTACAAAATATAGTAATGCTTTGAATTATGATTCGATTAAGTTAATTAATGAATATTATAAACGGGATTTTGAAATATTTAATTATCAATATTTACCATGTGAACCAAAAAATATTCATTGTCCGCAATGCAATAGTGGGGAATTTTGTATGTTACATTCTTAAATTGTAAATAATCGATTCATAATTATTGATTCTTTATTTTCTTCTGGTTTCGTAAATAACTGATGCAACATAGTATTGTCTCGAAATCGAATGGTGTACTCTTGTTGCATATTGTTACGTCCAATACGTCCTAATGCTTGAATCGTTTTTTGCTGCGTCATTTGTAATAAATCTTTTCCAATATATCCATGTGTAAATTGATAGTTGGTTCCATAAATATAATCTGAAGACGCCAAAATCAAATACAAACGTTGTTCGTAAGCCAATTTTTTCATAATTTCCATATATCGCGGATTTGCTGTATTTTCGTCTGTAAACACACCAATTCCTAATAACAATAATATTTTCTTGTTATTATCTACATCTAAGGCCATAATTTTACAAACGTCGTCTTCATCAATATTTGGACTGTATGGACCTGTGTTATATTCTCCTGTCCATGTTCGTTGGTGAGACTGCGTGTTGGGAATATAAACATCGTCCATATTTACCATTACTATTTGCATTCGTAATGATTCGATTTGTTGATAAAGTTTTCTGATTTCTGGACTCTGTTTTTCATCATCACGATTCATTTTTTTATCATTCTTTTTTTTATCATTCTTTTTCCCCTGGCCTTTTTCCACTGCATTTGTGCTTGTCTCTTGTAAATATTCAAGTTTATTTTCAAGCTCAGTAAGTTGTTTTTGAATAACTGTATTCGATTCCACACGTTGATATATAGATTCAAATACACGTTCTGGAATATTTGATTGCATTAAATAAAACTTTCCCAAATTTTCTACATTGTTTGTTAGATATATTGTAGGACCATCTGTTAATGTATGTGCATCAGTAGTTGTTATATTTAACCCCAATGTATTTTTGGGACCTTTCACTGAACCATTGCTCATTGTTTGCACACTTTGAATACGTGTCAATTGCCCTCCACCTATTGTTTTCTGTTCTTGAAGACTTTGAGTGCGCTGAATTCTTTCTATATGCTCAAATTTCGATTTTTGGTTTAAGGCTAAATCATTGTATATATTTGGCCATTTTTCAAAGGAAACATATTTCAATAAATGTAAATAATACTGTTTAAGATTGTTCATTGTAATATCCTTAATACCATTTTCAAAATAATCTTCCATCCTCAAGTGTGTTTCAACACTGTTTGTTTGATGAACCTTGTTGATAAATTTAATGATTTCTTGTAAATCAAAATAACGCAACAATGATTTATTATCTATACAATGTTGTACACATTTTTGTAATTCATTATAATCTTCGTATAACAAATGTGGAACGACGGCTTTACATTTTTCATCAAGCAATGATATGGACTTCTTACAGTCAAAACTGGAAATATCGATTACAATAGAATTTGGAAATTTCATTTTAAATGACTGTAATGCTTCTCCTATTTCATGTTGCTTAGGTAATGTAGCACAAGATAATACAAGTTTTGATATTTTATTTTCTTTCCACGTCTTTTGTATTAAATCATGTAAAGGATGTTCATCATAATCCATAGATATTGTTGGCTCATCCCAATAAGTAATAATATCGCAGTCTTTTTCAATTTGTATTCTTTGATTATTTAGAACTGATTTTTTGTACATTAATCTCTCTTTTGATTCTGAATCTTCTACTTCCATCAGAGAATCGATTTCTGCTATAGTTTCATCAATTTCTTCATTTACACAATGATTTGGACTAAACGCCATCATATATTGCATAGCAATTAAGTACGATTTAATATCGCAAATCATAATTTCTACTTTATCACCTACAGTATTGTCTACTTTTCCTATACCTCCACTTCGCTTGTTTACTGAATATTCAGAAGCGGCATAATAATGCAATCGAATATCATCAACGGTTTCACAACCAAAGGCTATAGCAATACGCTTTCCCAAACATACTGCCGATTTTGCTAATGCTAGACCAACATGTCTAGCTGCACATATAAATATAATACGAAATCCTTCCGATAATCCTAAAGGGGTTAATGTTTTACCAGTACCAGTAGGGGCAGTATATAAAACAACTCTAGGTGAAACGGTGGATTGTCCAGTCAATTTGTTTGTTTTTTCATCATATTCATTATTTGTAGTATAATGAAACGTTTTATAAATATCCTTTTGGTGTTGATAGAGGGTAATGTCTTGATATTTTAAAATAGACGGATTTTTTTCAATAAATGTATAAGCCTGATTAATGACGTCTTGCATTTTTACTTTGGGTAATATGAGAGCAATGACTTTGTCTATAAAATCAAGAACATATTTATTGATATCACATATATTGGCTTTCCTAATTTGTATAATTGTATACAAATAAAAGGCATATTTATCAGAAGAATTGTGCATGTATTTGAATAATAAAGTAATATTATCCAATAATATATATTCGATAATGATACCTTTTTTCTCTTCCAATCGACTGTTCATATTATTAATACGCATAATATGAGCCTTTTTAAGAATCATTTTTTTGGCTTCATTTGGAGGTTTATAGTTAAGCTGTTGCATTGGATATTTTTCTATTGTTTTTTTAATCATTTCTTCAAAATAAGTTTTATAGAAATATTCATGTATTCCAGGGGTACATACTTCTAATTTCATTACATGAAGTAAAGACAAACTATTGTTTACGGATATATTTACGTTGTTATATCCATTTACAATAAGCTGTAAAATCTTTTTTTCACTGTCTGGAAAGGGAACTTCTATGTTCAACCATTCCGATTTCGATAGTTTTTTTTGTGTTAAGTCCATTATGTTTTTATAATAAAGAACATAATGTTTATATAAATTCAATTTTATTGATTTAACCTTTCAATTACAATATTTTTGATTCCAATATCATTTACTGCATTTGTAGCTCCCGAATAACCTGGATTTGAAAATTTTAATATAAATTCACCTTGAGTTTGAATTTGGAATTCATTAGTTTCATATTGTTTCCATGTATTTAATGTAATATTACTTATTTGTTGTGTTTGTTCATTCAATCGTACAGTTAATGGTGGGGCAGAATCAGGTGAACCACTGTCGGTGCGATTATTACCATTTGCATAAACCAATACTTTATATTTACCAGGTTTCAAAGATATATTTTTACTTATGTCGTTACCCATTTGCAACACTGCGAATTGTGGACTACCATTTAATATATCATCTGTATTACCATTAGCATCAGAAAATTCTAATGACCCGCCCATTGTTGCTATTATAAAACTATTTGTCGTTTTCCATTCATTTGAACCAGAAGAAGAAATAGTGATACTAGAACTTCCATTTAATTGACCCCAAGAAAAATCAGACCCAGGTACTTTGTGAGTGCATACAAAATCTGTACCTGCTGGATTAAAATTATTAGCATCAAATAATTGTTGGAAATATGTAGAATCAGATTGATGATTTTGAGAGATTGTATTTTTAATATCTTGGATTTCAGTCATTAACTGACACCCTGATGCACAGTTAGAACCATCTTGATTATTACCATTACCATTTGAATCCCCATTAGAACCAAAAGAGTTATTTCCATCATTTTCTATACCTGCAGAATCTAAAGCATCTTCTAAATTACCACCAAATACGAATGTATGTGATTCAGTATTTCCTTCTATAATTTTTTTATCTAATATAAATCTCAAAGATAGGTAAACTACTAGTGTAAACAATAAACCATGAACAATAACTGTTTTTATAGAATTTTTTTTACCTAATGAAAAAAATATACCAGG
>MDTB01183230.1_pt1 | contig 10861 bp, 10 predicted proteins | sample 811161 | NCBI WGS metagenome assembly MDTB01 (sample SAMN05326650, study PRJNA326480) | marine metagenome | isolation source: seawater | place: Mediterranean Sea | collected 2009 | reverse complement strand
TCTTGCGGGGAACTCGTAAGTTACTGTTTTAATTGGTGGGCCCACGAGGACTCGAACCTCGGACCGACGGATTATGAGTCCTTCTCGTACTGTTTTTCTCAACTTTCCACAATAACCTGCAAAAGCTAAGAGGCTGAATCATAGCACTTTTCTGTTGTAAGTTGTTGTAGCTTGTTGACGATGTTCGTGGTGAATTGTCCCATGAGTGTCCCATGGAAGAGACCCACCCCCTTCTTTATATAAAGGCCATCCAGCAGACCCTACCCTCGGGGTACCCCCCCACTTGTCCAAGTAGGTCCGTCGCACCCCTATACATACTATATTGGACGGACGGTTAGTTATTTTTGAGAGTTACTATTAAACCTCGTATCCATGCAGCCATATTTTTTCTGCTTATTTGCTTTAAAGCCATACCTCCCGATTATCATGTCTGCCGATCTCTCTCGATAGGCGCATTTGCATCAGTTCGCTCAAGCCACAAGAATGTAATAGTTCAAAAACGCCTTCTTTGTCGCTGCCCGTCAATGAATCTACGTAGTTTTGTACACGACTTAATAAATAGAAGCGGTAAGGCTGGGCAATGGCATTTATTGTTGTGCCTTCAACTTCGAAACCGGCAATGCCGACATGTCTTTCTGCAATGGTGTTGGGCTCCATTGTTTTATTCTGTTGCAGCCAATCGTTAATAGTTTCAGCAGCCGCTTTCGTTTCAGGAATAAAATCGATGGCGATATGTTTTAACACCTCAACTAGCGACTCGGGTATCTCGTCACCAGGTAGGTAGTTCTCGTCTTTTCGCTCAAATTCTCCGATGTCGGGCTCTGGTCGGTTCATGCGCTCAACCCAGCGATAGAGGCGAATGGCTCTGGTTTGCATGAGGCGAATTGATTTTGGGTCTCTGCCAAGGTGGCCAAACAGAGGTGCGATCAAACCGAAGTCACCAATGCTGGGTTTGCTGCCGAACAGATAAGGATGTTGGCTAAAGTGTTGGTCCAGTTTTTCCATGAGGGAAACATAGAGTGACTCTACGAGTTCGAACGTCGCTGGCACTGCACCAAAGTTTTCACCGGAGTTGCGCATTCTGTTCATTTGCTTCTGCGCCATTTGCTCTTTGTCCATATGGGGAGGGATGTAGCACTCAAAATGGAAAGTTAAAAAATCGAGATTTTCCTCCGGGAAATTCCAGCGATAGTGCATTGCAGGACGTAACAAACCCTCGGTACCAATAACATCGAACAGCAGGCTGAGCGTTTTTTGTTTTGCTGTTGGCGGAGAAAAACAGTGTCCGTTTATCTCTTCATAATGATCGATGATGGCAGCGCCATCACGAATGACTTCACCTTCTCCTGTTTCAATAACCGGAACACTGCGCCGCCCGCCCATTTTTGGTAACACCTGTTCGGTATAGTATTCTGAAACGGGCACAGTTTCTCGGTAAGGTAGTCCTGATTTAATAAGGTAGCTACGTGCTCTGCCCGTAAAGAGGGAGAGGGAGGAGCCATATAGGGTAATGTTAGACATATAATTGGGTTCTCATATAAATAGACTGTACAGCGGAGTTTTACAATTGATCGAGACTCAGACCACCTTTCACTTCAATGTTAAGCTGCCCGTCAAGCCCTGCTTTTCGGTGTATCGCACTCGCTTGATAGGCAGGGTCCTGGGTCATGGCGAACATGGCCTTACGACTGGGATACATTACCAGCGCAACACTGTCCCACAACTCTTCTACCTCTCCCAACATAAGACGAGAAACCTTGCCGCCGAAAATTGCCTTGCCTCCGACCTTTTCTACATGTGCCCCGACTTCGCCAGCGTAGATTCCATACGCTTCTGCGCCAGAGGAATCTGATTCACGACCGTCTTCGTAGGCTGCCCTCTGTTTGAACTTGAGTAGGTTCAACATGTAAATTGGCGTGTCGGTATCGCCTTCTTGAAACTCTTCAATTTGTTTTTCGTTCGGTTGAATTTTGTTCTCAACTATCATTGTTTGTCTCTTTTTCTTCGCTGTTGGAGTTGTGTTGGCGGGCTGCTGATAAAAGTGTTCTTAATGAATAGCTATAGCAGAAACCCGGAAATCGAAATCAATTAGTCCAGATGATTGTTTCATGTTCACCTTCTGGTATGTTTTCAAGGGTGTAATCAACAGAAACTTCTCTGTCGGTCAAACCTGGCCAGAGTGGTTCGCTCATTTGTCCATCAATTTCATAGAGAGTCTGCATAAGTAGTTGAGCACGATCGGGCTGGCTTTCGATAAGATTGTTCTGCTCTGTTGGATCGTCATTCAAATTGTATAACCAGCGTTGCCCGTTCTGTTCCTGTACCTGAAGTTTCCAGCCATCTTGCTGGACAACTTTATAACCTGCATCGCGCCAATACAGCGGTCTGTTTAGTGGCGGTTGGTCTTCATTTAAAGCAGAGTTGAGAATATCCACGCCATCGATAACGCGGTCATCTGGCACGTCTATTCCAGCAGCAGCGAGCAGTGTGGGAAATATGTCAATATGCGCGACCGGAGAGGCGTATTCTGATCCTGCTGGAATTCGTTCTGGCCATTTGATGAAATAGGGAACACGAATCCCACCTTCGAAGAAACTGAGTTTCCAGCCTCGATAAGGCTGATTAATATCATTTAATCCCAGGTAGTTTGCGCCACCATTATCGCTGGTGAAGACTACGATAGTGTTTTGCTCCAGGTCGTTTTCTTCCAATGCTGTTAACACCTGACCTATGCCTCGGTCTAGCCCTCTCAGCATGGCTGCGTAGGTGCGTTCGGTGTGGTCTTCGATATGGCTAAGCGCATCATAGTCCGATTTCTCTGCCTGCAATGGTGTGTGGGGAGCGTTGTAGGAAAGGAACATGAAAAAGGGATGGTTCGCGTTGGCTTCGATGGCCATAACGGCTTCGCGGGATAAATAATCAGTCATGTGAGAGTCGGGCTTAAAAGCTTGCCCCTGGTTGTAATTGACTGAAAATTGCTGACTCGCCCAGAGGAAGCGATCGATTGGGTCAAATTCCTGGCGTGAATTCACTACTTCTGGATCATCGATGTCCATAAAGAGTCTCGCGCCACTATTGAAGCCGAGGAATTCATCGAAACCTTGATCATTCGGCACTTTGCCCGCAACACTACCCAGGTGCCACTTGCCCAATAGAATAGAGTGATAGTCTTTTTCGCTCAGCACTTCCGCTAATGTCAGTTCACTGGTGGGTAGTCCCAATTCTGCAGGAGGCGGATACTCTGCGTTTTCGTCTATCCATCTACCCCCTGTTTGTCGAGCAAAGCCCGGCGAAGTCGGTGTAAATTCAAAACCAGTGCGCGGGCCATAGCGTCCGGTCAGCAATGCTGCTCTTGAAGGTGCGCAGGTAGCATTGCCTGCGTAGCCTCTCGGAAAGTGCATTCCCAATTGGGCAATAGAATCGATATTTGGCGTGGGAACGGTTCCACCAGCTATTCCACCACCGTAATAAGTAATGTCATTCCAACCCAGATCATCGGCGAGGATAAGAATGATATTTAGTGGCGTAAGGTTGCTGGATTGAGAGTCAGTTTCTGGTCCCATCTGCCAATTGAATGGTCTTGCGGCAAGTGGGTTGGAATCATTCTCGGCAGCAAAGATACGGTCTTTTAAGTTGCCATCCTGGATAAGAATCAACAGGCAGCCAAATGCTATGATGGACGCGATCTCAGTTCTAGTTTTCATGGATTGTCCGTATTGAATCTGATCTTTTGTATATTCGACAAGGTTTTTGTAACCACCTACTGAGATAGGACTGGTCTCCGACTGTATCATAATAAATAATGGTGTACATTATTTTCTTAATGGATATCATTAGTTGAATAGCTGGATCCAGCATAGTTGTGATCTTTATAAAATTTCTATTATTGCAGGGGAAACAGGTGTGGCAGAAGTCGAATACACGCAAGCGCGAACGACGGCCACTCGTGCCAGCTTGATGCACGCCATGGAAAAATTGTGTGCTCAAAAGGGAGTCGAGTCCGTTACGGTTAAAGCGGTGATCGAGGAAGCTGGGCAGAAGAATGAATCTGCATTGCAATATCACTTCAAGAACCGAGCAGGATTGATCAGTGCAATCCACAAAGCAAGAATGGATCAAACACAAATCAAACGTCGTGAGTTATTGACCGAAAGCCTTGCGACTAACTCAGAGCCATCTGTAAGAGAACTGTGCGAACTATTGGTGCGACCTACTTTTTTGCTATGCAGATCCGATGGTGGCTACCGGCAGTGGATTAAGGCCTTTGGCTTGAAAAATGCTTCGGTCAGGCACCCCATGGTCGAAGAAGACGTGCTAGAAGGAAGTACAAGTGTCCAGATGATTGCCAACTTGCTTAAAGAGCATTTACTGAATCTGGATAAACACATGTTTGAGGATCGCTATTTAACAGTAGTGCGATTTTCGGGAATGTCCATGGCGAACCACGCAAGAGAAAAAAATGCTTTTCTAGGATCCGGCTCAGAAGTATTTTTCAGTAACCTGGTTGATTTACTTACAGGCATATTTACCGCGGAAGTTTCTACACAAACACGTAGCGCACTAAGAAAAGTTAAGTAAACAAAATTGAGCTGATAAGTAGGATGTTGAAAAGCTATGAAAACTGAAAAGAATCGCAAAAATAGAAGAAAATTTTTAACAGCAACCGGTGGAGCGACCGGAGCAGTAGCGCTGGCTTCTTTGTTTGGCGGAAATAACTCTGCTAGCGCACAACCACAAGATTTGAACGCGATTACCGCAACTCCGGAACAGCGCGAAGCGTTTCTCAATTTACCGGAACGACCTGTGGTGATGGTTAATTTGTTGAAGTTCAGTCGCGGTGGCGCAGGAGAGGCTGATAATTTGCAATACGCTGCAGATGTCACAGCGGTTTTGGAACAGTTTGGCGCTGAACGTATTTTCGACGGCATGTGTCAGACGACATTTATTGGTGGTGCCGAATGGGATCGGGTTGCGCTGGTGCGTTACCCGAATCCGCGAGCACTTATCGAGATGGCACAATCAGAAGCGTATCGGGCAATCTCTGGAAATCGACTTTCTGGCCTGGAAGGTCAGGTCAATCTCGCGGTGTTTGAAACCTAAACGCTGTTGTTGTTGGCATTGTTTGTCTGGCGTATGGAAAGATAGAACATCGCCGGTACTCCCAACACCAGTATGAGTTGAACGATTGCGGCAGGCGCCACCCCAGCTGTTTCGATACTTTTGAAAAATGCCAGGACGATTCGTGAACTCCATTCGAAAAAGATAAAAACATACATTAGCGGGATCATTCTCCGATAACGCAAGGCCACTATTAGGTACATCAGACCAACCATAAGCTGTGCTATACCCCATTGTGCAAATAGGAAGATCACTCCTTCAGCGCCACCCCGGGTAAAAGTATCTAATGGGATCGTGGCAATGGATTGGGCGCCACCATCACTCGCGAAAATATGAATACAACTTCTGCCAATAGTCACCAATGTAATAAAGTAGAAAAAATACAAAGCCAGCTTGTGACCGTTATAGTTGTTGTCGACTTGCCTGGGTAGAATTTTTTCCAACATAAGTTTTCTCACTGTTAGTAATTTCTGCGATTTGTGTTTACAGAGAGACTATTATTCCCCTGTTTGGGCGTACTTTGGAATCGAGCATGTCTTTCCAGATCTCACTGGCGGCATCGGCACCGGATATTCTTTCGATCTTGATTTGATTCTTAACTTGTTCTGCCAATTTGACTGATTCCTCGCTGGCTTTACTGAATAGAATGCCCGCTCCCCATTCTTTGTCGCGTTTGGCGATCTGACCTGGGGCAAAGAAAAAAGTAGGTTTAGCGCCGGGTAAATCAGAACCGCGACGATCTGTCTCCCAATGGGTAGCACCCACCATACAACTTTCCACCAGATTATCTCCGATGTGGTTATGTAGAGTATTGGTCAGGTTTCCATTACCGGACATGTCGACGTAGGCAGTAGGGCAGGTGGCGTCGATGGCGGATTCATTGCCATAGGCCACAATCTGATCACAGCAATTCAGATCCCTTACAAAATCAACATTGGTCTCAGAGGTAATGCCGATTACTTTTGGCTTACTCCTTTGAGATTCAATGACCAGTTTGGCTAGCCCCAGTCCTGTTTTCGAAGAAACCGAACCAATGACGAGTTGCTCAGCGCCGAAATAATCGTTGTCTACAAAATAGTCCAAAAGTACATAGGAAGTGAGAAATAGTGGAAATAAGAGGCAGCGTTCATCTTCCAGCTGCTGAAGTATTTCAGGCTCTCCCTGGACTCGACGATACTGGTTATAGAGTGCAGGGAGTTCGCTTCTGTGTGCAGTCCCATCCGTGAAATTATCATCTCTGATATTGCATGGCTGCAGCACTAATTCGCTTGTCATGGGAAAGAAACCCCAGAGTCGTTCCCCGACAGAAATTTCTTCGCAGCTGGATTCGATTACTTCAGCCATACTCCAGGCTGGTACCTTTCCCCACTGTTCTTCGGCGGGGAAAAATTTCCAGTAACCTAGTTGATCACCAGAAAGCGCATAGCTGACATTGTTAGCGGTCAATCCAAACTTATCAATGGTTACTCGAACTTCTCCGCTTTGTAATGGTTGTGCTGCATGGGAAACGATTTTTGTCTCACGAAAGTTTTCTCGATTTACCCACAGTTCAGTCACGCTTGTCATAGTGTTATCCCGTAATTAGTTCGGTTCGTTTGTATCGTCACGATAACTGCTTATTCCACCGTCAAAAACTTTTTGATTTCACTGATCAAAAATTCTGGGGCATCTTCCTGAATAAAATGACTCGCCGTTGCATCTATTTTATGGGCTTGGCCCGCCGCTCCAGGAATATTTTTTATCAGTATCTTCTCATGACCCTTGGTGACGGGATCGAGTCCGCCGAAAAGTGTCAGGAAAGGTTTATCAAAAGTCTTTAGCTTTTCCCAGGCAGCCTGGTTTAATGAGACTCCCGGATTATCGGCTAATACCGGAATCAGGGAAGGAAACGACGTAATACCGGCCTGGTATTCCTTGGCGGGATAGGGTGCTAGGTAAGCAGCAAATGCCGCTTCGCTCAAAGGTTTTGTAAACGAAGGCTTGAATATCTGTTCCCAGGGAAATTCGACCGCCTCTTTCATCAAATTAAGCCACATGTCAAAAAACTCCGATGCGCCAAGACCGATTGGGAGGCCAGTGTTCGCTGCTACCGCTCGCTTGAATCGTTCAGGATGCTGAGCAAGCAGATAAAGCCCTATACTTCCGCCCCAGTCCTGACCAAACCAGGTAATGTTTGTTAGGTCATTTGCGAGTAGCCATTTGCTCATCCAGTCATAGTGGCGTGCCAGGCTGTAATCTTCTTGCCTTGCCGGTTTGTCCGACCGACCGAGTCCGACTAGATCGACAGAGATTACACGTTGACCAGTTTCCGCTAATGGCTTAATCATGTGGCGGTGCAAATACGACCAGGTGGGATTGCCATGCATGAGCAGAATTGGTTCCGCCTGTGGATCGCCTTCGTCTATATGATGGATGCGAATCTTTGTGCCATCTTCATCTGTAATGGTAGTGTAGTGGGGCGTGAAGTCGTAGTCTTCCAGATTCTCAAATTGTACATCCGGCGTTCTCAATATTTCCATCGATGGATTCCTGCCAAATAGAAAAAAAATAATTGTGTGAAGCGCTAGCTCATCTTGATCAGCAACTTGCCTTGGTTGCGTCCTGCAAACAACATGTCGAATGCTTCGGGAAAACACTCAATTCCTTCCACTACATGCTCCCGAAATTTCAGCGTGCCTGCGTTGTATCCTTCGAGAAGCACCTTTAATGCTTCAGGTATTCGTGCCATATAATCCCGCATTGTGAAGCCCTGCATGAGTAAACTGTGAGTGACTATCTGCATATAATTTGCAGGACCTTGCGCCTGATCCCAATCGCTGTACTGGGAAATACCGCCACAGACTACGATGCGGCCATGTCGATTCATTTGCATTAAAGCAGCGTCGAGAATTTCGCCACCGACGTTATCGAAATACACGTCGATGCCATTGGGGGCAGCAATTTTCAGCGCTGCTGTAATATCTTCATTGCGATAATCGATTGCCGCATCAAGACCCAATTCATTGAGCAGGTAGCTTGTCTTATCGGGGCCACCAGCGATGCCGACTACTCTTGCTCCAAGTTGTTTTGCAATTTGTGAAGCAATGCTACCCACCGCGCCTGCTGCGGAGGATACGACGACTGTTTGGTTTGGCTCCGGGCGACCAATATCGGTCATGCCAAAATAGCCGGTGTAGCCCGTCATACCGAGAGCACTCAAATACAGTTGTGCTGGAGCCAGTGACGTATCCACCTTGCGCAAATGCTTGGCAGGTAATACAGCATGGGTGCAGACCCCTGTAAATCCCGTTACTGCATCGCCTATTGCAAGCGTATCAGAGTCAGATTCAATGACTTCACCAATCCCGAATGCGCGCATGATCTCGCCTGGTTTTACCGGTGGCATATAACTGCGTTTGTCAGTGATCCAACCACTCATGCCAGGATCGACTGAAATCCAGTCTATGCGCAACATCACGTCGCCCGTGTTTATTTCCTTCAGAGGATCATGAGTGAGTTGCCAGAAGTCTGCAGCCGGTCGGCCAGCAGGGTACTCGCTAAGTCTGATTTGAGAAATCATCATTTGGGCAAACGATTAATGAAAGTCAGAATCGAACTTTAACATAGAAAATAATGCCTAACATTATTTAATTAATGGACATCATTATTGAATACGCATAGTCTAGTAGGAGCTCAGTTTTTAGTCGGTGATCGGCTGCAGCAAGCACTGGAGATCAAGTGTTTTAACAGTCAATATCTCCATCAAAGAAAGGAGCGAAGCTTTGCGACTACATGACTATCTTGAATATTTCGCCCGGGAAATCCCGGATCATGTTTGTGCCGAAATGAACGGTAAGACGCTGACATATCGCGAGGTGAATTTCTATGCTAACCGCTTCGCCTATTCTCTGCTGGCACAAGGTCTGCGCAAAGGAGATCATTTTACCTACATCTCAATGAACTCGATGGAGATGATCGTTATGTACTACGGAGCAGCGAAGACAGGCATAATTCCAGTTCCGCTAAACTATCGACTCGCCCCCCATGAAGCGCTTTATATCGTTAATGACTCTAGTAGCAAACTGGTATTCTGCCAGCCTGAATTCAGCGAGGGCATAGACACGGTTAGCAGTGAATTTGAATCTGTTAAGGCTCTTATTCTGCTTGATAGCATGGGCTCTCAACCAGGCTGGATTCAGTTTGATGACTGGTTAGTGGCCGATGACAGTAATCCAGGTATTGAGATTCGGGATACCGATCAGCTTTACCAGATGTACACCAGTGGTACTACAGGGTTGCCGAAAGGCGTGATGTCCAATCACTATGCGGTTTGTTCTAATATCGCCTCTGCCGGTTATTTTACTGGCATGGAAACTAGTGCTGACCGCTGTCTGACCGTAGCGCCTATGTATCATGTGGCGGCCGCTGTTACAGCAATGTTGGTAATCGCTAACGGCAGTACCGTGGTAATTCTCGCTGGCTTCGAGCCTAAAACTTTTATTAACAATCTGGAGAGTGAAAAGATCACCATGGTGACTCTGGTGCCGGCAATGATTCAAGCCTGTCTTGTTAATGTGCCTGATATTGATAGTCGTGACTTTTCACGTTTGCGACGTATCACTTATGGGGCCAGTCCCATTTCAATGGATACTCTTGTCAATGCAATGGAAAAATTTGGCTGTGAGTTTGCACAGGGATTCGGCATGACAGAACTTTCCTGTATCGCCACCGGCTTGTCTGTAGAGGATCATGTCAGAGCTGTAGAAAGCGAGCCCAGGCTGCTAGCTTCGGCCGGGCGAGCCATAATGGGCACTGAAGTCAGAATTGCTGATGATATGGATAAAGAGGTGCCATGTGGCACTATTGGCGAAATACAGGTCCGCGGCCCGCATTTAATGACGGGTTACTGGAATAACCCGGAAGCAACGCAAGAAGCTCTAAAAGATGGTTGGATGCATACGGGAGATGCCGCCTTCATGGATGAAAAGGGGTACATTTATATACAGGATCGTATAAAAGACATGGTCGTTTCTGCGGGAGAAAATATTTACCCTGCCGAGGTTGAGAAAGCCCTCTTTAAACATCCTGCCATTGCTGACGCTGCTGTAATTGGTATACCCAGTGAGAAATGGGGAGAATCGGTTCTGGCGTTTGTTGCACTAAAATCTAATGAGAAACCAACTGCGGAAGATTTAATAGAATTTTGTCGCTCATATCTGGCAGGCTACAAACTGCCACAAAAAGTTGAATTTGTTGATTCACTTCCTCGGAATGCCAGCGGCAAAGTCTTGAAGAATGAATTGAGAAAACCTTACTGGGAAGGAATCAAACGCAAAGTGAATTAGCTCTGATCCCGCTAATCAACTTATCCTTCCGCTTGATCCGGGCACGCCATGAGGCCTTATTAGTAAGAGGGGAAATTCTTTTATCAACGGTTGCCATGCGCAAACTCCTATCGGCTCCGAAGGCCGACTTACAAAAATGGATGTTTAAACGCATGGCTGAGATTTAAGTGGTGCCAGTTCCTCCCTGGATAAAGCGGGAGTACCACTAAAGCTGACCATAATTCTTAAGCAGTCAGGAATCAAGAAAAAATCTATACCCTGATTGGCCCAAATTTGGCCCAAAAAGAGTTGAGAGAATGGGAAGGAAACTCGTAAGTTACTGATTTAGTTGGTGGGCCCACGAGGACTCGAACCTCGGACCGACGGATTATGAGTCCGGCGCTCTAACCAACTGAGCTATAGGCCCATTACTTTTGTTT
>MDTB01121878.1_pt1 | contig 10861 bp, 11 predicted proteins | sample 811161 | NCBI WGS metagenome assembly MDTB01 (sample SAMN05326650, study PRJNA326480) | marine metagenome | isolation source: seawater | place: Mediterranean Sea | collected 2009 | reverse complement strand
GTGCCTGTTGAAAAAATTATTGAAGTAGAAAAAATCGTAGAAGTGCCTGTTGAAAAAATTATTGAAGTAGAAAAAATCGTACAAGTAGAAAAAATTGTAGAAGTGCCTGTTGAAAAAATTGTAGAAGTTTATGTTGAAGTTGATAGTTTGCCTTTACCAACCCCTACGCCATCTCCAATAATTAAAAAGGCTCAAAATGAGATTGATCAATATTGGGAATGCAAGGAAACAGATATTGTATGCAAAATTGCACTTGGTAAGTCAAATGAAAAGTTTATAGTTTCTGGTAATAAATCATACGAAATTGAACTTTATTTTACTTCTGGATATTCAACTAATGAGCTGAATGTTAGTGTTGATTATTGTTATCCTGTTTTAACAATTTGCTGGTTAGAGTCAGGTAACGATGGTTATGGGACTCTTATGTTGCAACCTCAGCTGAATGATTACAGGCATGCTGAAGAAAAATGGGTTCCTGCCAAAGGTAGGTTAACATGGGATGGAACTATAATAACAACTTCTAAGTTGGTTCTTGTTACTCCCAAAGGTTATATTTTTAGGGAATTTGACCCTGTAATAACAATTACAGATCCTGAAGGAAAAATCAATACATACTATTTAAAGAATTGGAAATCTGAAAACCTTACAAATTAATTATTCAATATCGTAGTAACTTGGACTTGGAGTAGTTACGTAGTCACCGAAAGATATTCCGTCTTTATCCCAAACTACTTTACCTGACTTTATTGTTAATTGATTCTCTATAATTTTTGATGACATTAACTTTCTGTTACCAGTAAGGCCATTATCAATTAACCCGAAGTTTCCTTCTTTAATTTTAAGAATTGCTATATCAGCTTCAGAACCTTCACCAATATGTCCTAAGTCTGGTCGATTTAAAATTTTAGAAGGAGTAAGAGTAGATTTTTTAATAACATCTTCTAGGGATAATCCTAAAGTCATCATTTTAGACATACAATTTGGCATGTTTGAGTGATTTGAAAGAAGCGATTCTCTATGATGATCTGTACTAATTGTATCAGGCAAAAATCCTTGTTCTATCGCAGGCTTAGCCATTGAGAATGAGAAACTTCCTGCCCCATGGCCAAGATCAAATATAATACCTTTTTTTCTTGCATTGAAAAAATATTCATATACTTTTTTGTTTTTATCTAAAATTGGTTTACCCCATGCATAAACATGGGTAAGTATATCTCCAGATGACATATATTTATCTAATAATTCTTCCATATTTCTTCCACTTATTGGGTTTTGATCTACCATCATAAATGTTCCAGAGCTTTCTGCTGCACTCTTCCCTCTTTTTATAGCTTCCCAAGAATTAGCTTCAAAATGAGCAACTTTTACTCCCACAATCATATCTTTTCTTTCTTTAATTTTTTCTGAGGTTGCTTCTGCATCCATATCAGAAACATTTTGTTCACCATCCATAATCATTCCTGAGCCAACTATATTCAATAAAGTAAATACTCTTGTAATGCTTTTTCTGATCACTTTATTTTTCATGATGTCAAAAGTTTTCCATCCAGGCCCTCCTGCATCAAGCATTGTTGTTGTGCCAAATGGTAGACACATTTCATCTGGAAAAATTGCATTCCAGTAGCCAAATGAATGGGCATGAATATCAATTAATCCAGGACAAATTATTAAATCTTCAGCATTAATTACAAGTTTAGCTACAGATTCTTCGATTGATTTGGAAACTTTCGCAATCTTGGTACTTGAAATAGCAATATCTAATTTAGAATTAATATTATTCCCAGGATCTATTAATGTTCCATTTTTTAAAAGAACATCATACATTTTCATTATTTAAGTCCTTCAGATAATTCGTCACATACTTCAATTTGAACTTGGCACAATATCACTGTATTTCCAGATACAACATATGCTCCATAACTAGATTTAGCAAAAGTGCCTGCTCCTTTTACAGCACCTCCAGCTTCAACTGCAGCACTTATAGTTTTTTCTGCAGGAGGAACTCCATGGTTTAAGGCATCTTGGTGAGTCGAATATATTCTTAATTCTATATCTTTTGGGCCCATAGAGCTTTTAAAAAACCCAACATATATTTCTTGTGCATTAGGCGTAATTGGCTCACCTGTTTTCTTATCTAAAGCGTCAGCTTTAATTGACTTAGGTTTTTTTAACCCTGCTTCTTCAAAATGGGTAACAGTATAAGTGCTTGCATCATTAATCACTCTAGATGTAACTATCCCATCCTCGTTAGAAGTTTCATCTGAGCTACTTTCACCGCAAGCAAATAAGAATAACGTCAACAAACACAATGTAAATAAAACTTTTTTCATAATAAATTCCCTTTCAAACTCTTTTTTAAATTTTACAACTTATATTTAAATCTAACTACCCAGTATTCTTCTTTTAGTTATTTCATCATCAAAAAATCCAAAATCTACATCATATTTTTCTGGAATAAAGAATTTTTCTGGAGATAACTTGCTTGCATCAAGGTTTTCTTTAGGTTCTATGTTTATTATTTCTTCTTTAGATTTATAATTATCCTCATCTGAATGATATGCCCTAAATGATTTTGCTCTTGTTTGACATTTTGAGTTGCAATATGAAGAACTTTTTCTTCTAGAAATGAAAATAATGTCACATTTAGGGTAATTACAAATTTTCATTAAATATTTATTAGCTATCAATTCAGATAAATAAATCCAAATTGAATCTATATAGGATTCAGAATTCTTCTCAAGGTTCGGTTCTTTCAAATTATCTATTCTAAAGCTTAAATTTACATTATTTAAAATTGAATTAAGCTTTTCGAAAATTTGTTCATTACTAAAAAAATCTTTTTTGATAATTTTTTTAAAGTCCCTTTTTATTTTTTTTTGATGTAAATTGATTAAAGAAAAAATAATATGTATAAGATCAATTAAATTATCTTTTTCATTTAGAAGCTGAGTGATTGTTGATTTTGAATTAAGGTAACTTTCAATATTTATAGAATAGTTTTGTTCAAGTTGTTTTTTTGAATAAATGTTTATTTCGTTAGTGTTAAGTGATTGGCAAATAATGTTGATGGAAATTAAAAATTCTTCTTTATTCATTTTATTGCTATTTTTTATATAAATATAGCAAGAATTTTTATTAAATACTATAAATTTTATATTAATAGTTAGAAATTTTTAGAATTTTTTTTAATAATTTTCCTTTGGTATAATAATATTTTTATCGACTAATTATTTATTATGAGTGATATTCCAAGAAGAATAATATTGGGGCCTGGACCAAGTTCAGCGCATCCTAAAGTTTTAAATGCTATGTCTAATAGCGTTATAGGTTATTTAGACCCTGAATTTTTTAATATACTTGAAGATGTATCTGAAAAATTATCTAAATTATTTAATTCTACTGGGCAATCTTTCGCAATCTCCGGTACTGGATCTGCAGGTATGGAGGCAGGATTTACAAATTTAATCTCTGAAGGTGAGAAACTTTTAATATGTAATAATGGTTATTTTTGCAAAAGAATGACTTTAATGGCAGAAAGACTTGGAATTGATTTTGATATTGTAGATGATGACTGGGGGAAGCAAACTAATCTCGATAAGCTTGAAGATATGCTCAAACAAAATAATTATGGGCTTGTTGCAGCTATTCATGCCGAAACCTCTACTGGTGTCATAAATCCTATTAAAGAAATTGGGGAGTTATGTAAAAAATATAATTCAAAATTTATGGTGGATTGCGTAACCTCCTTAGGAGGAACTGAAATTAGATTTGATGACTGGAATATAGATTATGCTTATAGTGGCACTCAAAAATGTCTTGCAGCTCCACCAGGGCTTAGCCCAGCTTCAATAAGTAATTCGGCAATTGAATATATAAAAAAAAGAAAAAAATTACCTTCATCATGGTACCTAGATTTGATAGGGATAAGTAATTATTGGGGCAAAGACCATATTGCTCACCAAACAACACCTATCAATTTAGTGTATGCACTTAATGAGGCTTTGAATCTAACATTTGAAGAAGGTTTAGAAAATAAATATCTTAGACACAAAACAATGTCTGATGGATTAAAAAAAGGCTTGAAGGAATTATGTTTGGCTCTTCCAGTTGATGGGTCAATAGCACTTAATCAATTAACTGTTGTAAATATTCCAGAAAGAATAGATGATCTAAAATTTAGAGAAAGTCTATTGAAAAATTATTTTATTGAGATAGGGAGGGGTCTTGGTAAATTTTCAGGAAAAGTATGGAGAATTGGCTTGATGGGCGAATCATGTGTCCCCCAGAATGTTTTTGCGCTATTAAATGCTTTTGAAAAATTATTAATAGAAGACAATTTTGACTTAAAAGAAGGTGCGTCCCTTTCTGAAGCTAGTAAAGTTATAAACGGGCAAAATATAAGGCCATATTAAATGAAAATATTTTTTTTAATACCATCATTAGAAAAAGGTGGAATTGAAAGATCATTAAGCAGGATTTCTAAGGGGTTAATTGATAAGGGGTGGGAGGTAGCATTGTTGACCAATCAAGTTTCTGAAGAAGGTAAATCTTATTTTGAAAATTCAGTTGAATTAATTCAAGTAACTACACCTTTCAAGGATAAAAATTCTATAATATTTCAATTTTTCAAAAATTTAATACTTTTTTTTAAATTTAAAAAAATTATAAATAGAAATAAAGTTGATATAGTTCTGGCCGCAAAAAATTTTCCTATGGCAATATTCTTAAAAAAATATTCAAAATCTGAATTTAAGTTATTTTTGAGAGAAGCTGTAGATCCATTTGTTGCAGCTAAAAATCAAAGATTTTATATCTCTAGGAAATTTATAATTTACTTAAAAAAGAAATTGTATCCCTCTGCAGATAAGATTATAGCAATTTCAGAAGGAGTAAAAAAAACTTTAGTAGATGAATTTAAAATAAAACCTATTATTATTGATGTTATTTATAACCCTGCCGCTGACCATAGAATACTAGAAATAGCTAAAGAAAATATAGAGGAAAACTATATAGATAATAATTTTAATATCATAAATATTGGTAGGTTAACTAAACAAAAGGATCATATAACTTTATTAAAGGCTTTAAAAATTGTTTTAAAAAGTATTTCATGTAATTTATTAATAATAGGAGAGGGGTCTGAAAGGAAAAATATTAATAAATTTATTCATGATAATAACCTAGAAAATAATGTAAATCTTGCAGGTTATAAATCAAACCCATGGAAATATTTATATAAGGCAGACTTATTTGTTCTTTCTTCAATTTGGGAAGGATTTGGAAATGTAATCGTGGAGTCTATGATGCTTGGGGTGCCTGTTATTTCTTCTGATTGTAAGAGTGGTCCATCAGAAATACTTAATAATGGTAAATACGGCCCCCTTTTTAAAATTAAAGATCATATAAAATTATCTGAATTAATTATTGAAGAATTTAATGCAAGAAAAATCAAAAATAAATCTTCTGCAGCCAAGAAAAGGTCTCAAGATTTTTCAATTAGTAAAATTACAAGTAAATACGAAGAATCATTTCAAAAATTATTGACTTAAGTAAATTGCGCAATTCATTAGACCTAATTGAAAAACTTCTCCTGGCAATCCTCCGTCAGCAACAGATTCTCTTAATTTAACTAAATCTTCTTGGGTATAATTTTCTGAAATAGTTTCGATTGTGCATTTGCAGAATTCTTCAGATTGATTCTTAAGGCAAACTTCTGACAGAGGCTTAAGTAGATCTTCTTTAGATAATATCTCTAAATCTTCCGATTCAATTCCCACATCGATTTCACTTTCTTCAATATCTATTTTTATGTCATCTTGAACTATAATACTGAAGCAGGGCGAAACAGCTTCAATAACAGAAGCGGGAAATAAATTAGCTATATCAACATTATTTGTATCTTCAGAAATTTCTCCAGATAATATTTTACTCATCAGTTCTTCAACAGGGAATTCGTCAACTGGAATATTTTCTTCAATCATTTCAACGCTACATTCACAAAATTCATTATTTGCAGCAGGTAAACATAGCTCAAAAAATAAGTTTTTTACTGTGTCTGAATAACCTTCAGGAACTGGGGTTGGTGTTGGGGTAGGCGTAGGTACAGGAGTAGATACAGGTAAATTGTCCTGCTCATTGTTTCCACATGCAAAAATTGTTATCAAGGATATTGTAACTATTAAGTATTTAATCATAAAATTTCAAATAGACTTTATATTTCAAATAAATTATTGTTAATTAGATTATATCAAATTTATTGGAGTTATATTTATGAAAATTTCAGTTATTGGTGGAGCTGGATATGTTGGTTTGATAACAGCATTAGGTGCCTCTTCTATGGGGCATGAAGTTATATCAACTGATATCGACGAAAAAAAGGTTCAAAATTTAAAAATAAACGTATCTCCAATTTATGAAGAAAACTTAGATTCGCTTCTAGAGTTCTGTAACTCGAAAAATAAAATTTCATTTACATCCAATTCAAATGAGGCAATTAAAGAATCTGATTTAGTGATAATTTCTGTAGGGACACCGACAAAAATTAATGGGGAGATAGATCTGTCTCAAGTTGAAATGGTAACTAAATACTTAATTAATAGCATTAAAAATTACACGCTAATTGTTATAAAAAGTACACTTCCAATAACAGCTGTAAACGTAATGAAAAAAGAATTAGATTCAAAATTTGAATCAGGTGTTGATTATGACATAATTTCTAATCCTGAATTTTTAAGAGAGGGGAGGGCTGTGCATGATTTCTACAATCCTGACAGGATAGTAATTGGAGGAGATTCAAATAAATCAATAAATATTTTAAAAGAATTTTATATGCCACTTATAAATAGAGATTTAAATATTCCAAATAATATTTTTGTTTCTGATAAAAAAATACCCATTGTAGAAACAAATTTACCTTCTGCTCAAATGATAAAATATGGCTCAAACGCTTTTCTGGCAAATAAGATCTCATTTATTAATGAAATTGCTCAAATATGTGAGAGTGTTGATGCAGATGTTAATGATGTTATTTTTGGAATGGGAATTGACCCTAGAATAGGCAAGAATTATATGCAGCCTGGTCCAGGATTTGGTGGGCCATGTCTTGAAAAAGATTTAACAGCATTAGTAGAGCTTGGCAACCATTTTGAGCTGGAAGCTACTTTTATGAAAGCAATTCTTGAAAGAAATGAAAGGCAAGTAGAATTAATTTTTAAAAAAATAACAAATGAAGTCGAAGTTAATTCTGAAATTACTATTTTAGGCCTTTCTTTTAAAGCTGACACTGATGATATTAGAAATTCTGCATCAATTAAACTTATCAATTTATTAGTGGAGAAAGGTTACAAAGTAAAATCTTATGACCCTAAAGCAAAATATACTTTAAATAACCAAAAATATACCCAATACAACCAAATATATGCTTCTATAGAGTCATCAAATTGTATTGTAATAATGACTGAATGGGATGAGTTTAAAAATATAGACCTTAATAAAGTTTATGAATTAATGGATACAAAAATTATTTTAGATATGAGAAACCTTTTTGATAAAAATAACGACCTTATCAATAATTTTAATTACTTTGGAATAGGAAACTAATTATATTATTTCTACAAAGTTTTTATTTTCTATTCTTGATTTTGTTGTTTTGATTGCTTCTTCTGATTGATCAACTCCAATCCAATATCTATCCATTTTTTCGGCAGCAACAAGTGAAGTTCCAGACCCACAAAAACTATCTAGTATAATGTCACCTTCATTTGAAGATGCAGAAATAATTCTTTTTAAAAGACTTATTGGTTTCTGTGTTGGATAACAAGTATATTCTTGCATCAAAGGTGAATTTGCCGTCATTGATTTTATATCATTCCATACAGACCCAATTAATTTACCTTCATCGGCATAATATTTATAGGTCTTCGAATTAATTGTTCTTTCCCTGTAATTTCTGCCTACTGAATCCTTTTTCCTGAAATGAGTTTTTAGGCTTGAATCAGAATATTTTGTTTTAAGTAATTTAGAAGACGAATTAAAAATAAAATCATCTGATTTTGAGTAAACTAAAATGTCATTATGTTGGTTGCTCCAATATTTTTTACTTTTTGCGCCATTATCAATATTCCATATTATGTAACCTTTTAAATTCTTTTCTCCAAATATTTCATCTAATATAATTCTTATATAGCTACTTGTCCTATAATCAACATGCACATATATTGACCCGGTATCATCTAATATTTCATGTAATAGTTTGAGTTGTATATACATCTTGTTCATGTATTCTTCTAATGAATGATTATAAATATCTTCATATGCAATTGAATCTTCGTTACCCTTCATATTATGTAATTTTTCCGTAAAGTAAGGGGGGTCAACATAAATTAATTTAATACCACCAAAATCATTAATTTTTTTTAAAGCTTTAGAATTAATTATTGAAGATAGAGCTGTATTATTTTCAGAGTGAATTAATAGGTTTAAAGAATCTTTATTATTGTAGGTTTTTAATTTATTTTCTAATATTTTATTTGAAAATTCTCTTGAGCTATTTATATTTGGTTTATTTTTCCAATTTAGAAACATTTATTTTTGCATTGTATTTAAAATTTCAACACAATCTTCCAAATTATCTTCGCATAAAATCATGGCATTACCTGTAATTAAGTAAGCATGATATCTAATCGAAGTTGGGTTTGTTGGGTCTCTATTTGTAGGTCTTTTATTAATTGCTTCTTCAGCATATTTTGCTCCGTACTTAACCGCATTTGAATGCGTATCGTAAATCCAGATTTCTGCATCTCTTCTATTAAAAAATCCATACCATATGCCTTCAGTTGATTGAAATTCGGTATTATCAAGTTTCTTATTTTTTTTCCAACCAACATCAATAAAGTCTTTAATTTCATAAATTAAATCAGAATTTGTAATAAGAGATGTTTTAATCTCCTCTTTAATATCAATTGTTTCATCATTTGAGCCACATGAAATTAATAGCATGAATGCAACTAATAAAAATAAAATTAATTTATACATAATAAAAGTATATTTGTTACATTTAAAACATCAAGTTATTGATTTTTATTCAAAAATTACAGTTTTGTTTTTATTAAGAAAAATTCTTTTTTCGCAATGTAATTTTATAGCTTTTGATAAAACAGCCGATTCTATATCTTTGCCCATCTCAATAAACCTTTTTGTATCCATTGAATGATTTACTCTAATTGTTTCCTGTTCAATTATGGGGCCTTCGTCAAGATCCTTAGTTATGTAATGAGCAGTAGCTCCAATAATTTTTACACCTCTTTTTTGCGCTTGGTGGTATGGCCTTGCTCCTTTAAATCCTGGTAAAAAAGAGTGATGAATATTTATCGCATTCCCTTCAACTAATCTGCAAATTTTTTCTGATAGAATTTGCATATATCTAGCTAATATTATTAATTCTGATTTTGTTTCATTAAATATTTTAATAATTTTATTTTCTTGAGCATCTTTGTTATTTCCTTGGATAGGTAAGTAAAAAAAATCTGCCCCCATAGATTCAACTAAATCTTTATTTGTATTGTGATTAGATATAATTCCCCTTATATCTAAATTCAAAGTATCTTTTTTTAAGAAAATATTGTCTAAGCAGTGAATTTCATTTGATATAAAAATTAAAGCAGGAATTTTAATATCAGAAAAATTCATTTGCCATTTCATATTGTAATTTTTTGAAACTTTTTTTTCGAAATCTTCCTTTAATTTAAATAATGATTTATTAGATATTAATTCTTTAGGGTCATGCTTTTGGAATTCTGTCCTCATGAAAAAATTATTAGTGTCTTTGTCATTGAATTGTCCAGACTCAACTATATTAAATTTATTTTCAAACAAAAATTTTGTAACCTCAGCGATAATCCCGGGCTTATCTTTGCATGAAATTGTAAGAATTAAAGATTGCAATTAATTTACTTATTTTTATGTTTCATTTCTTCTTCCAGGGTGACATATTTAACATTATTATCTTTGCACCATTCTTTATATTCATCGTCAGTTTCTTTAGACCATGCAGTTCTTCCATAATAATCTTTTAAATGTCCTCCAGCTGCTAATTTTTGCCTTACCCAAACTTCCCAATCACTGTGTGCTCCTGCTGAATCTACAAGTTTTTCAGCCATACTTTGTGGAACAACAACAGCACCATCATCATCGGCAACAATAATATCTCCTGGCATTACAAGCGTGCCTCCACATGATATTGGAATATTTACAGCATGAGGATATTTATTTGTTTGAGTGTGAAAATTAGGCGTAACACCTTTTAGCCACATGCCAATTTCAAGTTCCTGGGCATGAACAAAGTCTCTTATGCATCCATCTATTACAACACCAGCTCCACCTCTTCCTTGAAAAAAAGTTAACATCATTTCCCCAAATACACCGCTTGTCATATCTCCCATAGCATCAACAACTACAATATCTCCTGGTTCAGTTTGGTATAAAGCATGCCTATGCAATTGTAATTCAGGGTCACTGTATTCATCTTCATTGTAAACATCTTCCCTTTTTGGCAAGAATTGTAATGTTATTGCAGGTCCTGCTACACATTTTCCAGGAGTCTTTGTTGTGGGTCCCATTATAAAAGGATTAGATATACCCATTCCGTACAATGTGCCAGAGGCAGTTGCACTTCCAATTTTTTTTATACTTTCAACTATTTCTTTTTTTGGTCTATTTATTTTTGGTATATTAATCATTTTTGCCCCTAAATCTTTTTTTGTTATTTTATATAATTAATTTAAATGAGACTAGGTCTGGTGCCGAGGGCGAGAGTCGAACTCGCACAGGTTGCCCTACTGGTGTTTGAGACCAGCGCGTCTAC
>MDTB01108832.1_pt1 | contig 10861 bp, 10 predicted proteins | sample 811161 | NCBI WGS metagenome assembly MDTB01 (sample SAMN05326650, study PRJNA326480) | marine metagenome | isolation source: seawater | place: Mediterranean Sea | collected 2009 | reverse complement strand
GTAAATATAAACTACGAGAACATGCACAACCTCAATCTTATGCCATTGGTGTCAAAGAAGTATGGCGTTGTGATAATAAAGCCTTTAAAGACGGCTTAGCTATACACAGTATTGGTTGGCCATTATCAAGTGACACCTACGGTGGCAGCTTTATCTATCATTACCAGAAGAACCGTATTGCCATAGGCCTAGTCATTGGACTTGATTATAAAAACCCCTATATAAACCCACATAGTGAACTACAACGTTTTAAACAACATCGTAAAATAAAACCCATGCTTACCGGAGGTAAGTGCTTAGCTTATGGTTCTAGAGCATTAAATGAAGGTGGCTGGCAAGCCATTCCGCAACTAAGCTTCCCTGGCGGTGTTATTGTAGGCTGTGCAGCCGGATTCTTAAACGCCGGTAGAATCAAAGGCACGCATACGGCTATCGCCTCAGGCATGCAAGCAGCGCAAGCTATCCAAGAACTGCTACAACAACAACAACACAGCAACCAATGTTTCAACTACCAAAAAAGCATGGAAAAATCATGGGTATTCAAAGAGCTGTATCGATCTCGAAATATTCGACCCGGCTTTTATCGCGGCCGCCTAATGGGCTTACTAAATGCAGGCTTTGAGACCATAACTTTTGGCATGAGCCCATGGACATTAAAAAACCACAAAGATTATCAGCAACTGCAAGCTGCAAATAAATACCAACCCATTGATTATCCAAAACCAGACGGTATTATCAGCTTTGACAAACTAAGCAGTGTTAGACTTAGTGGCACCAATCATAGCGAAGACCAACCTTGCCACTTGCATGTACACGACCCAAATAAGTCCTACCCCATCAATTATAAAATATATGCAGGACCTGAATCGCGCTACTGTCCAGCAAATGTCTATGAATATGCAGAAATTGATGGTAAAGTAAAACTCCAAATTAATGGCCAAAACTGCGTGCATTGCAAAAGTTGCTCTATCAAAGATCCATTACAAAATATACAATGGGTACCACCACAAGGTGGCGAAGGGCCTCTGTATACAGAAATGTAGGCTGTCACAAACTGTAGGTAACACCTATAAATGAGATCTATATATGAGTGAACAACTAAATCTAGCAATGATTGGCCCAGGCGTATGGGGGCAAGCCTTAGCAAGACATATTCTACAGTATAATACCTGCAGCCTAAGCATGATTGGCCGTAGTGCTAATAACAATAGACATAAGCAAGCACAAATCAATTATAGCAATGATATAAACCAATGTCTTAACAGCGATGCTGTTATTATTAGCACGCCCAGTACAGCAATTAGCTCAGTATTAACTCATATACTAGAGCATGATTATCAAAAGCCCATACTATGTGCAAGTAAAGGTTTAGCTATGTATCAAGAACAATATTATTTATTTCATGAAATCCCTGAACTTTTAGCAAAACCAAACCATATAAGCTACTTATCCGGCCCCACTTTTGCACATGAGCTTGCGCGTGATATATTCACTAGCGCAGTTATTAGCGGTCAACACAAAGAGTTTTGGCAAAAAATACTACAGAATAACCACCTACACATCAATCTTCTTGATGATAATACCGGTGTTGCTTTATGTGGTTTATATAAAAATATTGCTGCCATGTTAGCCGGATGCTGCCAACCACCTCAATTAGGTGAAAATACCCGCGCAGCGCTACTTAGTAAAGCTGTATTTGCGCTAGAGCATGCTATCAAAGCCTGTCATGGCAAAGCAGCTACTGCATGGAGTGTTGCAGGTATGGGAGATATAATACTCTCTGGTAGCAGTAACGCCTCACGTAATTTTCAATACGGCTATAACTTAGCTATGCAGAACCAGCACCCCAGCATCACCACTGAGAGTATTAATAATATCAATAAAATAGCACAGTACTTACAAAAACATAATTATCAATGCAGCCTTATTAAATTGGCCAATAATGTAATCAGCACCCCAAGTCTTGCCAAACAATTTATACAAGCCTGGCTAATAGATTAAACACATCCAGGAAACTGTAGCTGACGTAGCACCTCGTACACCGCAATGGCTACTGAATTAGACAAATTAAGTGAACGCGAATTAGCCTGCATAGGGATACGTATTTTACTAACCAAAGCATGATCTAAAATAGTATCAGGCAGTCCCCGCGTCTCTGGACCAAATACCAGAAAAACATCATCCCGGAATACAACTTCAGTATAAGCAACACTACCCTTAGTAGTTAGCGCAAATAAGTGCTTAGGCTGATAAGTATCTAAAAAGTGGGTCCAGCTAGCCAGCATATGCACACAAGCTTGATCATGATAATCTAAACCGGCACGCCGTAAATGCTTATCTGATAAACTAAAACCACAAGGCTGTATAATAATAAGCTTGGCCCCAACATTAGCACACAACCTAATTATATTACCGGTATTTTGCGGGATTTCCGGCTCGAACAAAACCACATGCAACATATCACTTTACCTTCTTTGCAAAGCCACGGGTCTTATCAAGATACAATTGTCGCTCAGGCAAATTACCATGAGCACTTTCAGCATGAACCACATGGGAACCCTTTTGATAAACCACATCACCATTAGCCAGAAAACCACCCTGTTGTCGCTGATACCAAAAATCATGTGCAGTTAGATGTATCGGCTGATCTCCATCATCAATAATATCAACATCACCAAAAAAATGTACCATAGTATCGCCCATCTGAGCAAAAGAGGATTCAATATACCAATTAGTATCCGCCTGAGTTATATCACCACAAGCCAGCTGTGGCCTACTAAGCAACCAACTCTCACCCCGTTGCAACATATGTCGTGCTAACATACTAAATGTTTTTTGCCCACGTAGATCAAATTGCGCCAGCTTTATCTGATGATACTTAGCCTTATACAATTGTGGGTCTTGATCTAGATGAGCGGTATCTTGCTTGGTATTCAATACAAATATCAATGGCAATAAGGCAACGCTTGCACCTAGCAAACTCACTAATATAAGAACGGTCCAATATCTATAGCTAGCTACCAGCATCACGATAGCAACCACAGGCCCACGGGCGTCTGCGGATCTTCACGATGCACTAAAGCATAAGCACTATCACTGGCAACAGCTTGGTAAGCATCATAAAGCAGCATAGACTGGTCTAAACTTGCCGGTGGCTGCATAAGATAATGTTGCGTACTAACTGTAACTGGATTAGCATGGGTTACTAAAGCTTGGGTTAATAGCTTAGTTGTTTGCACACCTAAAAACCTATCTTCTTCATCATATACTAAAGCAAGCTGCATCTGGTTTTGCGCCATTGCAAGCAAACTATCAACTATCGATTGCTGCGCATAAACCTTAGCGCACTTAGTTATTGGCCGCATAACATCAGCTAACTTAACAGTCAAATTACGGCCTAAACGACCGTAAGGATGTGTCTCCCCAAACTGATGCTCACTAAAACCACTCATATCAGCAACACATACTGCAATCGCATCAACAACAACGGCAAAAACAGTGGTACTGGTTGTTGGAGCTAATGTCAAAGCACAAGATTCTTTATATTTACCTATAATCAGCGCCACATCTACATAATCAGTTAAGGCAGTATGTGCTTCACCTACAATAGCAAGCAAATGCCCTGCTCGTCTTTGCACAGCAGGAGCAATTTTACACAATTCTTCAGTAGCGCCTGAGTGGCTTAACATGATTACCGTATCATTTTCGGTGATATTACCACAATCTCCATGGCCTGCCTCACAGGGATGCACAAAGAAAGCTGGTTGCCCAAGACTGGCTAAGGTAGCAGCAAACTTCTTAGCGACAAAAGAAGACTTTCCCATTGCCATTAAAATAATATTACCTTTAGTCGCTGCTATAGTTTTACACACATTAACAAAATCAATATCTATTTTACCTGACAACTCAGCCAAAGCATTTTGTGCAAAACGAATCACACGATTGGCATGCGCAAAGAAAAAATCATTTTGTTGCATATTAAGTTAGTAAAGACTAAAAACATCAGGTAATATAACATAGATTCTCTTAAATGCATAGCGCGCCCTTACCATGGATAGCATGACTTTACAAACACATGATATCAATATTACACATAATGGTAAGAGCATTCTGCAAGATATAAATATCCAAATACCCAATAAAAAAATAACTGCATTAATGGGACCATCTGGGGTTGGTAAATCCACATTGTTAAATATACTCTCCGGCCAATGTCAAGCTGATACTGGCCAGGTACTATGGCAACAAAAACCCTTAGAAACCTATGACAAACCCTATCCTTTTGGCATACTCTTCCAACATAATGCCCTACTATTACATTTAACGGTATTTGAAAACGTAGCTTTAGCACTACGCTATCAATACCAAGATGAGCAAAGTATAGCACAACGTGTACATGCACGACTTGAGGAAGTAGGCTTAAAAGCCTGTGCCGACTTATACCCAGAGCAACTATCTGGCGGCATGGCCAGAAGAGTCGCTATAGCACGAGCGACTATAGCCAAACCAAAAATCATGTTTTTTGACGAACCATTCTCCGGCCTAGACCCACCTAATACAGCAAATATTGCTATGCTAATCAAAAAAGTAAACCATTTACTTAATGCCACCACGGTATTAGTTACCCACGAACCTAATATTGCACTTAAACTGGCCGATTATGTGTATTTATTACATGAGAATAAAGTCTACCATCACGACACCCCAAACAAAATAAGTAAAAGCAAAGATCCCATCGTACAGCAATTCATTAATCCTGAGACAATAGCCATGGATAGACAGTAATGAAAATAAGAGCCTATTTAGAAAACAGCTTTGGCAATATTGGGCATTTTCTTTGCTTTTGCTACACACATATATTACTCGGCTTTCCAAGATGCAGCATAGATGCCTATCAATGTTTATTACAGATATTCTTCTCAGGCATACTAACCACTTTCATTATTATTCCTAGCAGCTGCTTTATCGGCGGCGTACTGGCCCTACAAGGCAATTACATTCTCTCTATGTTCGGCGCTGAAACACAATTAGGCCAACTGATCACCTTGAGCACATTTCGGGAACTGGGACCAGTTATGGCGGCACTTCTATACGCAGGACGCACCGGCTCTAGCATCACTTCTGAAATCAGTATTATGCAACTTACAGATCAAATTAACGCACTCGAAGCAATGGGCATACCCACCAAACGTTATATTTTATTCCCTAGATTTTTTGGCGGCATTATCTCTTTACCACTACTCACCATCTTATTTAATACCTTCACCTTGGTAGGCGGCCATATTATTGCTGTTCACTGGCTTAAATTAGATATGGGTTTTTTCTGGATAGATATACGCAACAATGTAAGTTTTATGGTAGACTTAATACCTGGGTTGATTAAAGCACTGGTATTCTCAATAATTATAAATACTATTGCCATTTATAAAGGTAATTTTGCCATCAAATCTGCCACCGGGGTTGCTCAGGCAACCACTGAAACAGTAGTACTATCGTCGATATTGGTTTTAATATCAGACTTTTTTTTAACCATGTTTATGATGGGAGTATGGAAATGACACGCTACAAAAATATAGAAATCACCATTGGCTTATTCTTCATCCTAGCACTGTCTGCATTATTATTTATTACGGTGCATACCACCAACTTTAACTTAAAAACACAAAGTGACAACTACAAGCTTAGAGCAAACTTTGAGAACATCAACGGCCTAAGTGTCCAGGCACCTATACGTATTGGTGGTGTAAAAATAGGCGAAGTGGATAGAATAACACTAAACCCTGATAACTATCTCGCAGAAGTATCCTTGATCATTTTTAACAAAGAAATAGAAATACCCGATGACAGCTCAATCAGTATATTAACAGAAGGTTTATTAGGTAATAAATATGCAGCCATCACCCCTGGATTCTCTGATATTGCCCTTCAAAACAATGAATTCATTAAAAAAACCTATCCAGCTATTGTTTTTGAACGTGTTTTAGGACAAGCTATATCTTATATTTCCAGCAAACAGTAAAACGTTATAGAGTAGTAGTATGCAAAGACTTTTCTTTATATTTTTAAGCCTATATGCTTTAAGCGGCCAGCTTGCTTTCGCAGCTTGTGAGCAACCATGCACAGAAAGTGTTATTGATGTCTTACAAAACGCCAGTGACACTATTACCAATAACATTAAAACCACCAAAAGCTTACAGAAATCCAATCCCAAAAAATTCCATGAAGATATAGAAAAAACCACACAAGAAGTACTACTACCTATTATTGATGTTGATAATATGATTAAACACATCATTGGCAGATACCACTGGAGTATGGCTTCTAAAAGCGAACAAGAGCGCTTCTATAAACTATTTGAACAAGTGCTTCTCAAAGAATACACTAGCTTCTTGCTACAAACACACGATAGTAAAATAAGCTTCAAAAAAAACAGAAGCAGTAAAGTCGATGAATACGTCAATATTAATGCCACGGCCTATATGGTAGAGGACAAACCGATCAATATTGTTTTCTATACCCGATGTACTTGCAAGCAACCGGCTACATGGCAGGTAATAGATATTACTGTCGATAATTTAAGCTATTTAGACCAATACCGTTTAAAATACGCAGCTACCGTAAGAAACAAAGGACTACGCGGCCTTAATAACAAATTAGAGGACAGCATCAACTAATTTATAATCATTACTATTATATCCATACAACAAGGAAATCACTATGAGCACTACACATAAAGAACAATTGATAATAACTGGGCCCACAAAAATTAAAACCACCCAAGTTGCTATTGCCGGTTCTAAGAATGCTGCATTACCTATTATCGCAGCCTCTATTCTAGCGACCAAACCCGTAGTCCTCACCCGTATTCCACCATTAGCTGATACTTGCGCCATGCTAGAAACACTATCTTATTTAGGTGGCAAAATACGTCTTGACGAAAAAATGAATATTCACATCACCCCTGAAAACATAAAAAAACACATCATACCGCTGACATTAGCAAAAAAAATGCGCACCTCTTTTTTATTTTTAGGCCCATTATTAGCAACCGCAAAGCAAGCTATTATTCCATTACCAGGGGGCTGTAAAATTGGCGCCAGACCAGTTGATATCCATCTTGATGGTTTAAGAAAAATGGGCGCCGAAATAAAACTTGAAAACAATACCGTCTATGCAAAAGCACCTAATGGACTCAAGGCTATAGAGTATACATTGGCTTTTCCTACTGTAACTGGCACTGAAAATCTTATTATGGCAGCCTGTCTTGCCGATGGCTGTACCGTATTAAATAACGCAGCCCGCGACCCAGAAGTTACTAACCTAATAGACTTTCTAAATACCTTAGGTGCACAAATAGAAGGCCGCAACAGCAGTACTATTAGCATTACTGGCAAGAAACAACTACACGGCGGCGAACATAGTATCATAGGAGATAGAATAGAGGCAGGCACATATCTTATTGCTGCAGCAATCACACAAGGCAGTATCACCCTAAATAATATTAACCCCGAACATCTAGACTGCGTTCTAGAAAAACTAAAAGAAGCAGGCGCTAGCATTAAAACCACTAAAGACAGTATACAATTAACAATGCAACAGCAAGCTAAAGCTACCAGTATAGTCACTGAAACCTACCCTGGGTTCCCAACAGACCTACAAGCACAGTGGTTAACATTAAACACTATTGCTAAAGGTAGAGCTACTATTACAGAAAAGATTTATGAAAACCGCATGGCACACGCACAACAATTATGCACCTTAGGTGCCAACATACAAATAGATAAAAATGTTGCCAGCACCAAAGGGAATGAGCAGCTACATGCCAATCAAATACTAGCCACAGATTTAAGAGCATCTGCAGGATTGGTTCTAGCCGCTTTAGTTGCCCATGGTGAAACCACCATTAGTGATATTCACCATATTGATAGAGGTTATAGCCATCTAGAAGAGAATTTAATGAGTATGGGTGTGAAAATCAGACGCATACATAAAAAGAGCAATGATCACTACAGCATAAAAGAAAATATCAAAATGATTATTTTTGATTGGGATGGCACCCTAGTCAATAGCCTACCCTTACTAATACAAGTACATCAGCAAGTGATAAAAACCATGGGACTACCTAAACCTAATACACTAGCACTGCAAAGTCTAATGGGCGCAAAAGCAAGTACAGTAATACGTGAACTTTTCCCAAGCTTATCTGCCAATGAGCAAGAACGCTATTTAAAGCTTTATGTTGATTATTATCGTAAAGACCATACACATTTTAACATGATGGATGCAGCTACTAAAGAATGTCTACAGCAACTACATGCACATAATATACAAATCTGTATTGCTACTAATAAACGCCGAGAGTTTTTCCAAAATGAATTACAAAAAAGCGGTATTAAGGACCTAATCAGCATGAGCTGCTGTGGTGATGAATATCCTGCAAAACCACATACAGATATGCTTGATGCCATATTACAAAACACGCATATCAGATCAGAGAACTGCCTAGTTGTTGGCGATCATAATAACGATATTGTTGCTGCCAAAAAAGCCGGTATACATTCTCTAGCAGTCTCAGACGGCAGCTTAACTGCCAGTCAGCTAGAAAAATACAAACCTACTTTTATGTTATCTCGAGTTGCACAAATGAGTGAATGGCTTGATCTAGAAGCAATAACAGCCTAGACCATAACCGTATCTTGTGCTTGTGTAGCGCTTAGTTGTACTTGCTTTCTATATAAAACCCCAAGACGCAATACTGCAAATAACCAGAAAACACTTAATGCCAACACCAACACAGCCAAGGTTGCACACAAACCTTCTAAATCTAGGCCTACCAGCATAGTAGCAGAAGATATAAACCAACCACCAAAGGATTTTCCTAACTTTGCAGCCATACCATCGGCTACAGCTTTACCATTGGTGCTAAGCTTTTTATCAAGTGGAATAAAAGCCATTTCCTTAGTTGGGTCAAAAAATGAATACTTAGCGCCCCTACTAAACATAACTGAAATAGCGCCAGTCCACACAGCTATCTGTACTATATTAGCCTGTAGTAAATCTGGCAGCCACACTTGCTGTTGCGCTAACATCAAAGCATAAAATAAAGAACCTAATACACCACAAGAAATGGGTGTAATAATAGCACCTACCGTCCAACCAAACTTCTTAATAACACTCTTACTAAGCGTATTCATTAAGATAGTCGCTAAACCTGTATATAAGGTATAATCAGCATAAAAAACCATTTGCTCAGCTTTACTCACATAGAAAGACTTTACCTGCGCCTTCCACGTAGTTTCCACCAAAGTTATAATAGCTGCATAACAAAACACCAATAAGGCAATATACCAAATATACTCAGAGCGACCAGCTGTCAGCCAGCCATCTTCAGTAAGCACAGTCTTCTTTTTAGGCACAGCAGGTTCTGTTTGCGTACGCAAACGCACAGAAGTGTCAGGATCATACTTTTCCATATAACGAAAAATAGCCATCATAATAATAGAACTGGCTACAATAACCATATTAGAAACAAACACACCATTATCAGGAAAAACAGCCACCGACTTAATAAAAGGATTTAAGACAAACAAGGCCGTATTACTTAAAGTTACAAAAAGTGGATAAAATCGCTCAGCCTCATCCAAATGCACCGTATCATTAGCCAACTGCCAGAACAGTACACTCAATACATAAGTACCCCACAATTCTGCCGCAACATAATACAAAGCATAAGACCACATACCCCAAATAGCAATAAACCAACGAAACACTGGATATTGCAACTTAAGCTGAGCCACTAACTGTATATCCGGATGTAAATAATCAACATTAGGAAACACAATAAAAGCAAAAAACGTATAAAATACGCAATATCCGGCAACAATAGCATAATATGAGCGTGGCATATCATAATGCTTACGCAAGCGCATATAGAATATAGCTGCAGCTATACTTGCCGGTAGAATCATGTAAGTTTTTAGAAAGCTGATAACTTCAGCACCTGAGCCAGGTTCATACAAGACCAATGCATCTTTTATACTTCTTAACAAATGATGTACAAAGGTTGTAATAAATATGAGCAAGCACATAGCAAAAAACCTGCTTAACTCATGTCGCTTTATTGGCAACAACCAGTTTATGCATGGACGTATATAGCTAATCATATATCCCCTGCCCAAACGATTTTATCTTGTCGTGTTAAAACACTAATAGTTTGCATACTCTTATAGTCATACGCGAAAACGCTGATTATACAGCATATTTAAATAAAAATACAACTATTTATACAGATAACAGAAATATATTTAGCAAACTCTTAATGACAACTTGCCACATCAAGCTGGTACTTATACAGCTCACCTAATCTAAGCACAGCATACAACCACAATAGACCTAATAACAGAGTCACAGAGCCAAGAAAATAACCCAACTCAGTCAAATCATAACCCGTATACATAATTAAGCTGGATATAGTAGCGCCACCTAGAGATTTGCCAAAACGCTCAACCACACCATCAGCAACCACTTTACCATTAGAGCGCATTTCCTTATCCAAAGGAATAAAAGCCATTTCTTTGGTAGGATCAAAAAATGAATATTTAGCCCCTTTACTAATCATCACTGCAAAAGCACCTAACCAAACCGTCCACAGCAAAGGAGATTGTTGTAATGAAAATATTGCCATAACATAATCTGTATGCAACACAAAAAAGAAAAACAGCATACCAAAGCAAGCACATACTACCGGCGTAATTAAAGCACTGGTGGTCCAACCCACTTTACTAATCATACTTTTACTCAAATAGTTCATTGTTATTGTCGCAACTCCGGTCCAAAAAGTATAATCGGCATTAAAGCGCAT
>MDTB01050803.1_pt1 | contig 10861 bp, 11 predicted proteins | sample 811161 | NCBI WGS metagenome assembly MDTB01 (sample SAMN05326650, study PRJNA326480) | marine metagenome | isolation source: seawater | place: Mediterranean Sea | collected 2009 | reverse complement strand
TCTGCAGAGGAAAGAGCAAGAAGAAGAGAGAATCAGTTGAAAGAATCGGGATTGAGCGTTAATATGCGCATCCTTCAGGAGAGAATTGAAGAAAGAGATAAAAAAGACTCATCTAGAGAAATATCTCCTCTTATTCCAGCTGAAGATGCGATAGTCATAGATTCCTCTAATATTGGAATTTATGAGCTTAAAGATAAAGTTTTAGAAACATTAAGGAGTTAAATGGAACAAACAACCTTTTCGAAAATGCTCGATGAAAATTTAGATACTTTAAATTTCAAGGTAGGTTCCTTAATTTCTGGAGTTATAGTCGATTTAACAGATGATTGGGTTGTAATTCATGTTGGGCTTAAATCCGAGCCTATTATAGCTAGAAATGAATTCCTTGCTGATGAAGCTGATAAAAAATTAGAAATAGGCGACGAAGTGAAAGTTACTTTAGAGGCTATTGAAGACGGTCATGGCTCAACAAGAGTTTCAAGATTAAGAGCAATGCACGATGAAAGTTGGTCGAAATTAGAAGAATCACTAAGCTCTGGAACCATCATTAAAGGATATATTACTGGAAAAGTTAGAGGTGGCATGACAGTAGAGGTCGGAGGAGTAAGAGCATTTCTTCCAGGCTCCTTAGTTGACACAAGACCTTTAGAAAGCTTCGATCATTTAGAAAAATCTTTTCAGGAATTTAAGGTAATAAAATTAGACAAAGAAAAAAGTAATGTGGTTCTGTCAAGAAAAGCAGTTCAAGAGGATATAAATTCTGAAGAAAGAGAAAAAATCTTTGCTACTATTCAAGAGGGTTCCCAAATATCTGGAGTAATAAAAAATTTGACCGACTATGGAGCTTTTGTAGACTTAGGTGGAATAGATGGACTTTTACATATCACGGATATAACTTGGAAAAGGATAAATCATCCTTCCGAAGTTTTGAAAGTTGGCGAAGAAATGGAGTTAAAAGTAACCAAGTTTGATAAGGAAAAGTCTAGAATTTCTCTTGGACTGAAACAACTATCCGAGGACCCATGGGAGAACATTAAAGATACTTACCCTGTTAATTCTATTAATAAAGCTAAAGTAACAAGCCTTACAGACTATGGTTTTTTTGCTGAATTAGATTCTAATACTGAAGGCTTAGTTCATGTTTCAGAAATAGATTGGACAAATAAAAATATTCACCCATCAAAAGTCGTATCTGCTGGAGATGAAGTTGATGTAATGGTCCTAGAAATAGACATTGAAAAGAGAAGAATTTCCTTGGGCATGAAACAGTGTGTTGAAAACCCTTGGACAGTTTTTGCTGATAATCATAGTTTGGATGACAAAGTCGAGGGCGAGGTAAGTTCTTTAACTGATTTTGGAATGTTTGTTAGCCTGGATGGAGGAATCGATGGACTTATTCATCTTTCAGATTTATCTTGGACTGAAAAAGAGGAAGAGGCTGTAAAAAATTATAAAAAAGGACAAAAAGTTGAAGCTGTTATATTGGCTATGGATGCTCACAAAGAAAGAATCTCCCTTGGAATAAAGCAGTTGACAGAAGATTCTTTTGAAACTTTTGCAAAAGAACATCCAAAAGGTACTAAATTATCTGCAAAAGTAGAAAGCATTGAAGGGGATAATGTTAATTTAATTATTGGCTCCAATATTCCAGGAGTTTTAAAATTTAGGGAAGTTAAAGACAAGCCTCCAGAAATTGGATCGGATATAGAAGCTTTAGTAACTTCTATAGGAAGAAAAGACCGCACAATTAATTTATCTATTAGAGCAATGGAAAAAGCAGACGAAAAATCAATTCTTGAAGAAAATGTAGAAAAAAACAAAGAAATAGAAGCTTCAAGCAAAACCTCTATAGGTGATTTAATAAAAGATGAGCTCGAAGATAGTTCCTCAAATAACGATGAAGAAGTCTGAATTAATAGACAATTTCAAGACAAAGCTTAGCCATCTATCAAATACTGACTCTACAATTTCATTTGAATTAATACTAATATTAATTACTGAGTCTTTAGAGAGAGGCGAGAGACTAGAAATAAGAGGATTTGGGTCATTATCGACAAGATTAAGAAAACCTATCAGAGGCAGAAATCCTCAGTCAGGAAAGGCTATAGAACTATCAGAAAGAAAAATTCCTTATTTCAGGGCATCCAAGACATTGAATCAAAGACTAAACTAAATTTTTTTTATTATCAGCTGATATAATTTTTTCTGTGAAATATTTATATTTATTTTTCTTCTTAGCTGTTTTAGCTTACTTCGCTTTATTCTTTAATTTAAATAGTTCTTTTATAGAGCTAGACCTCTATTTTTATAAATTTAATGGAATTACATTAGGATTTACCATGATAGCTGTCTTTTTTTCAGGAATGATATTAAGTTATTTATTACAAATTCCAATTTTGTTAAGGAAAACCAAAAAAACGAAACCTAAAAATAATGACAATTAAATTAAAACCTAAACAGGCAATAATAGCTCTAGATGTAGACTCTCTAAAAGAAGCAGAAGGATTTATTGATGAGATTGACAAAGATTTGTTTAGGATAAAAGTGGGAAAGCAACTCTTTTCTTCGAAAGGGCCTCGTGTAGTGGAAGAACTTATAGCTAAAGGTTTTGATGTATTTTTAGACTTAAAATTACATGATATCCCTAATACAGTTGCTAAATCATTAGAAAATATATCCAATCTAGGAGTATGGATGACAAACATTCATCTTTTGGGCGGGAAAGAAATGATAGAAGAAGCTACTTCGATAGTAAAAAAAGTAAATAACAATATGGTTCTTGTAGGAGTAACAATTCTCACTAGTTTAAATAATAATAACTTATCTGAGTTAGGTTTTGATTCCGGTCCAGAAGAACTTGTACTTAAGCTTGCAAAATTAGGAAAAGAAAATGGAATAGATGGTGTGGTGTGTTCAATACGAGATATAAGTGGAATCAAAGCTTCTTTTGGAAATGACTTTTTAACTGTCACGCCTGGAGTCAGAATGCTTCAAGAGAGCAACGATCAAAAAAGATCGGGATCTATTTATGAAGCAATTCAATTCGGAACAGATTATGTGGTTTTAGGTAGAGAAGTTACTAAGTCTGAAAATCCAAAAGAGGTCTTAAAAAAAATAGAATCTTTAATTGTCTAAAAAGATGAATTTTATAAAAAAAAAGATAGTTTTCTTTTCTATTCTCTTAATATCTTGTTCTGAATCTAACTTACCCCAAAATAATGGAGTTGTTGTAACAAGGCATCATTTGGCAACTGATATTGGCGCAAAGATTCTAAAAGATGGAGGGAATGCCTTTGATAGCTCAATTGCTGTAGCTTTTGCTTTAGCAGTAGTAAACCCTTCCGCAGGTAATCTTGGAGGAGGGGGATTTATTGTTTATTCAAAAGAAAAAAGAATTTCTACTATAGATTATAGAGAAAAGGCTCCAATAAATTCTCATGAGGATATGTTTTTAGATGAGGAGGGAGAAGTTGTAAAAGGGTTAAGTTTAGAATCTTACTTAGCTTCAGGAATTCCTGGAACAGTTGCAGGATTAATTCAACTCTATGATGATGAAGCTTCTATGCCCTTAGAACAACTAATTACTCCTGCGATAAGGTTAGCGAATGAAGGTTTTAAATTATCAGTTTTTCAAGCGCAAAATTTAAATAAATACGCAAAAAAATTTAAAAGAAATAAAGCAGCAGAAAAGATCTTTGTGAAAGACGGAGGATGGAAAGAAGGAGATTTGCTCGTCCAAAAAGATTTAGCTAATTCTTTATATCAGATATCAAAAAAAGGTAGAAAAGCATTTTATCAAGGAGAAATTACAGAGAAAATTCTTATAGATTTTAAAAAAAATAAAGGCATATTTGTTAAAGAAGATTTTTTAAATTATGAAATAAGAAAGTTAAAACCTTTATGTGGAAGTTATAAGATTTATCAAATATGTTCTATGCCGCCTCCAAGTTCTGGAGGAATTGCAATCATACAAATGCTAAATATTCTCGAGAACTTTAAAATCGAACAATATTCTCATAATTCCGCAGAATATATTCATTTATTAAAAAATATTATGGGCTTTGCTTATGCGGACAGGTCAGTTTTTTTGGGAGATCCTGAATTTTTTGAAGTGCCAGTTCAGAAGTTAATATCAAAAGAATATGCTTTAAAAATTTCAGAAAAAATTAAAAATGATGAAGCTATTGAGATAAAACCAGGTCTATTGATAAATGAAAAAGATGAAACCACGCACTTTTCTATCGTGGATAAATGGGGTAACTCCGTTAGTAATACATATACCTTAAATGGTGCATATGGATCTGGAGTGGTGGCGAAGGGTACCGGCATTCTAATGAATAATGAAATGGATGACTTTTCACAAAAACCAGGTTATCCAAATTTGTATGGGTTAGTTGGTTCCGAGGCAAATAAAATAGAACCAAAAAAGAGTCCGTTATCCTCAATGTCTCCTGTAATAGTTACTTTGGAAGATATGCCATATCTAATCACCGGCTCTCCTGGAGGTTCGACTATAATAAATACTGTTTTTCAAGAAATCGTAAATGTTTTAGATTTTAAAATGAGTCTTGAAAGTTCTTCTGAAAGAAAAAGAATACATTATCAGTGGCAGCCAGATATTATTTTTTATGAAGATTTAAATTATGATGTTTTAAGTAAACTAGAAAAAAAATTTATATTGAAAAAAAGAAAACTAGGAGAAATTCAATCAATATTAAAAACACCACAAGGCTACAAAGGATATTCTGATAAAAGAAGACCAGACGGAAAGGCAGTTGAAGTTCAGTAGTAAAAAAGAAATATTTAATAAAAAAATAGAATTACCTGAAAATTCTGGTATTTATCAATTCTATGATGAACATGAAAAACTTTTATATGTAGGCAAAGCAAAAAACCTTAAAAATAGAGTTTCAAGTTATTTGAATAAAGGCGCAAATAAAAAAGCATCTTTATTAAGAAATCAAATTAGATATCTAGAATTAATAATAACTAATACAGAGTCAGATGCTTTAATTTTAGAACAAAGTTTAATAAGAAAAAAGAAGCCTCCTTTCAATGTTCAGTTTAGAGACGACAAGTCCTACCCAATGATACATATTTCATCAAATAAAAATTATCCGGAAATTTATGTTTCGAGAAGAAAACAAAAAGAAGGAAGTTCTTTCGGTCCATATGCGAACGTAAACGCTATGAGAAAAAATATAGAAATAATACAAAAAGTGTTTCAAATTAGAAATTGCAAAGACGTTAATTTCAAGAATAGGTCAAGACCGTGTATAGAATATCAAATAGGAAAATGTTCAGCCCCTTGTGTAGGTTTGATTGAGGAAAAAGAGTACAGAGAGAACGTAGAAGGAGCAGAGAAATTTCTTAATGGAAACAATAAATCTATCTTGGAGAATTTTTATAAAAAAATGGATGATTATTCAATTAGTCAGGACTATGAAAGAGCAAAACTTTATAGAGATAAAATAAATGCAATTAGGGATACTCAAAAAAATCAAAGCATATTGACGCTATATGACGATATAGATGTAATAGCGATTACTTCAGATGCTTTTAGCACCTGTTTAAGTCTTGTTCAAATAAGAGAAGGATGGATTAGTGCAACTAAAAATTTTTTCCCTGAGACTAAGAATTCTTTTAATAACGAAGACTTATTAGAAAGTTTTATATCTTCTTATTACTTCAATTTGCCAGATAAAGAAATAAATATTCTTACAAATAATAAAATTTCTAAAGAAATAATAAAAAATTTTAGTGAAATTAACAAACACTTGAAGCTAATAAAAATAAACAAAAAGAATAAATTTTTGCTTGAAATAGCTAAGTCTCAAAGTGTCGATAGGTTAAAAAGAAAAGATTTTTATGATTGGGTTTCTCCAGCTTTTAACAACTTGAAAAAACGCTTAGGCATGAAATCTCTTGAAAGAATTGAAGCTTTTGATATCAGTCATATTTCGGGTACAGATGTAACAGCTTCTTGTATTGTTTTTTCTGAAAAGGGACCTGAAAAAAAACAATATAGAATTATGAATATAAAAAATGATAAGAATGATGATTATTTTTCTTTAGCAGAAGCAATTTCTAGAAGAATTAATAGTTTAAAAAAGAGATCTTTATCTTTCCCTGATTTAATTTTAATTGATGGGGGTAAAGGTCAACTTAATAAAGTAAAAAAAGAGTTAGCAAATAAAAATGTTAAAAAAATCAATTTAATTTCTATTTCCAAGGGAGAAAATAGAAAAGAAAAATATGATAAGTTGCATATAGATAGTTCAAAGCAAATTGAACTTCAAGAATGGAAAGATGTATCAAAATTAATGCAGTTTATGAGAAATGAATCTCATAGATTTGCAATAACTAAACACAAAGCAAGAAGAGCTAAATCTTTCGTAAAATCAGATTTAGATCAAATACCTTTTATAGGAAAAGCCTTAAAAAAAGAGTTAATTAGACACTTTGGAGGAATAAAAAGACTTAAAGGCGCTGATTTAAACGAACTCAAAAAAGTAAATGGTATAGGCTTAAAGAAGGCAGTTTTAATTCAGAAACATTTTAATTAGTCACAGGTTTATAATAAAAAAATGATTCCTAATTTTTTATCAATATTTCGAATGATTGCTTTTTTGCCGGTAATAATCCTTTTTCTTACTGAATTTTACCTATCCTCCTTTATTTTGTTTTCATTTGCCGCTTGGTCAGATTTTTTAGATGGGTACTTAGCCAGGAAATATAACTTAACTTCTAATCTAGGCTCTCTTCTTGATTTAGTTGCTGATAAAATCTTGGTGACCTCTATTTTAGTTTTTTTTGTTTTTCAAACGGGCAATTTCTATTTATTTATTTTGTCTTTGATAATAATTCTACGTGAAATATCGATTAGCTCTTTAAGATTATTTCTCGTCTCTAACGGGATGGACATTTCAAAGTTAACCCCAGATAAATACGGAAAAATTAAAACCTTTATTCAAATGTTTTCTCTGTCGCTGTTACTTTTATACCCAAAATTTGGAATTCTTTTTTTTAATGTTATTTTAATTTTTCTATTAATCTCTACCTTTTTTTCACTACTATCTTTTTTAAATTATTTTAAAATATGGAATTCTTTAGATCAAAATGACTAATCTTTTTTTAAAACTTTATTAGTATTAAATAATTTAAAGGACTACAATTTTAATTTTTGGCTGAGTGGCAGAGTGGTCATGCAGCGGACTGCAAATCCGTCTACGCCGGTTCGATTCCGACCTCAGCCTCCACAAACTTATTCTAAAATGAGGGAAATTTAATTTAATATTTATTTTTTATCAAAAGATAATAAAAAAAGTATTCATGTTTAAAAAACACAGATTTTGAAAATGTTAATATATCGATTTGAATAAACGATAATTCTTAAAAAAATATATAATGAATGAGATGTATATTAGCCCAGGTGGTGGAATTGGTAGACACAAGGGACTTAAAATCCCTCGATAGCAATATCGTGCCGGTTCAAGTCCGGCCCTGGGTACCAAACTATATTTGGAATTGAAAGATTCCTTTAACTTTCCAAATAATTGAAAGATCTTTTAAAAAAAATACTCTATAAAAAAAAATCTAAGGAGATTTTCTTAATAGATAAAAATGAGCACATAGACTTCGTTATTGATGCGGTAAATGGTGAAGACTATTTAGGCATAGATACTGAGTTCGATTGGAGAAACACTTATTTTCCTAAATTATCCTTACTGCAAATAGATACAAATAATAAAATTTTATTAATTGATTGCATTCAAATAAGCGACCTTAGTTTTTTAAAAGTAATTTTAGAAAATAAAAAAAGATTGAACGTATTTCATTCTGTAAGAAGCGATACCACTGTATTATTTTCAAGTCTTTCAATATCAATGACAAATGTTTTTGATATCCAGGCGGCGCAACAAATTATCGAAGGCGGAGAAATCAAAAACTATGCTGCAATAGTTAAATCTTATCTTCCTATCAGTCTAAAAAAAACTGAAACTAATTCCAACTGGCTAAAAAGACCATTTACAAATGAACAGCTTGATTACGCTGCAAAGGATGTTGAGTTTTTAGTTAGAATTTACAAAAAGCAAAAAAAGATTTTATTGAAGTCAAACTTGTTGGATAAAGCATTCAAAAAATCTCAAATGGAAGCTAATTTTGGCAATCAAAAACTTTATATTCCAAGATTAAAAAAATTAAAGAAATATTCTCAACTTGATAAGGAAATATTCATGTGGAGAGAAAAACTTGCAGAAAGAAAGAATATTCCTCCATCAAAAATTTTTAAAGGAATACATATAAAATCATTAACTAAAAATATTAAAAATGAATCATTGGACCGAAAGCATCTAAATAAAATTTTTAATAACGAGAAGGAAATGAACAATTTTATAAAAGAGATGAAATTGTGATTTTGTTTTGGATTAGCTATTACACTTTATTATTTTTTATTTGTTATATTTTTACAAAATTTAATAAAAATAAGTTTATTAATTACTTTTTTACTCCAATTTTATTAGGTGTTTTTGGTTCCGTTTGGTTTACAAATCCGGGGACGTCGGCTCTTTCTCCAATAATTGCAATTTTGTTTTTAGAGCTTTCAATTATTGAACCAAACGGATTAAGTAGATTAATTAGGCCAATGATAAGCTTCGTATTCCTTTTTGAAATGATGAGTTTTTTTATTTATATTTATAATAAAAGAGTCTTTAAAAAGAAATGACATTTCCAGTTTTTGCTGAAGTATCTATAACACCTACATTATTTTTTCCTTTTAAATGACCAGCACATTCACCAGGATTGAAAATTAATGCATTATTGATAAATTCTGATCTATATCTGTGAGTATGACCGTGAATAACGAAATCGCTATTTTCAGTCATTTCTTTTGTTATTAGCTCAGGGTGATGAAGGATATATATCTTTTTTTGATTAATTTCTAAAAAATAAGGTTCATCAAAAATTTTACAATCGAATTTTTTTGATTCATTAATCAATTCTTCTTTTTCAAATTGGTCATTATTTCCAAAAACTCCTACTAAAGGTGTTTTTAAATTAGAAAAAGCTTTTAAAGATTTAGGAAGGGTGATGTCTCCTGTATGAATCACCAAAGAAAGGTCAAGCTTGTTAAAAATTTTGCATATTTCAGAGATATTTTTTAAATTATTGTGAGTATCTCCTGTAATTCCTATCAACAAAACTATTAAGGTTTTTCAAGAATATGTATTGCACATGCAGTACCGAGACCTATTACATGAGTCATCCCAATTCTCGCTCCATCGACTTGTCTTTTTCCAGCTTCACCTCTTAAGTGAGTACAAATTTCATAAATATTTGCGATTCCTGTCGCTCCAAGAGGGTGTCCTTTTGAGAGAAGACCTCCAGAAACATTCACTGGTATTCTTCCACCTAATTGAACATGGCCGTCGTCAATCATTTTTCCCGCTTCTCCATCAGAACATAAACCCAAGTTTTCATAATGAAGCATTTCAGCAGTTGCAAAGCAATCGTGAAGTTCTACTAGATTTATATCTTCAGAGCCTAGTCCAGCTTGCTCATAGGCCTCTTTTGCTGCAATTCTTGTGCAGGCATTTACATCTGGCATAACTAAATCTCTATCTGTGTATGGATCACTAGCTAATGCAGAAGCCCTAACCTTAATAGCTCTTTGCATCCCCAGTTCTTTTGCTTTTTTCTCAGACACTAAAACTGCTGCAGCTGAACCATCCACATTCACAGAACACATTAATTTTGTATTTGGATAAGAAATCATTTCCGCATTCATTACATCGTCTAAGGGCGTTTCTATTTGATACATAGCTTTTGGATTTAAAGTTGAATGATGATGGTTTTTAACAGAAATTTTTGCAAACTGTTCAAAAGTTGTGCCGTGATTTTTTGAATGTTCCATTCCGGCTTCTGCAAAGACACATGGCATTGTGCCCGAACCGAGTAAACCTTCTTTAGGTATGCCATCTCCTCCTCCAGCTCCGCCCAGCAACCCTTTACCCATTTGCTCTACTCCAACAGCAAGGACAGTATCGTACATTCCAGCTTTTATGGACATCCAAGCTTCTCTAAAGGCAGTTGCTCCGGTAGCGCAGGCATTGGCACAATTAACAACTGGAATTCCAGTTTGTCCAATTTCTTGAAGAATTCTTTGCCCTACCATTGCATTTGCTTGACCTAAATTTCCACAATACATAGCCTGCATGTCCTTGATAGTTAAGCCAGCATCGTCCAAAGCCATTAAAGCAGCTTCAGCTCCAATATTTGGGACAGATCTATCTGGAAACCTTCCAAACTTAATCATATCAACACCTAAAACATATACATCACTCATAATCTTCTCCTTACTGTTTTAAAATTTATGCAGGTTCAAAAAAATAACTCATATAAGAATTTCCATCTTTGTCTTTTCTGCCTAAAGCATCCCCATAAACCACATTAACTTTCATACCAAATTCAATTTTATCGGGATCTGGTTCAATATTTATCAGGTTTCCTTTAACAGTTCCACCATCATCCAAATCAACGAGAGCAGAAACATAAGGGACATCAATTCCAGGGAAAGATCTGTAGACAACTGAATAGGAATAAAGTGATCCTGAATTACTCAATTTTATTTTTGATATTTGATCTCTAGCAAAGCACTTAGAACAGACTGACCTCTCTCCCAAAAAAATTGCTCCACAAACATTACATTTATGACCTTCTAAATAAGGATCACCTTTATCAGGCACAATCAAGTAATCTACTGCAGGTAACATATTTTTATTTCCCCCATAAAAACATTTAATTTTAAGATATCATTGAAACAAATTTTTTTTATAATTTAAATACATTTATGAGTTTA
>MDTB01140253.1_pt1 | contig 10862 bp, 12 predicted proteins | sample 811161 | NCBI WGS metagenome assembly MDTB01 (sample SAMN05326650, study PRJNA326480) | marine metagenome | isolation source: seawater | place: Mediterranean Sea | collected 2009 | reverse complement strand
TATATATCCGAATTACCTCCAGTAGCAAAACTCATAATAATTTTTTTACCATCTGGTGAAAACCTTGGAGCAAAAGTCATACCTGGAAAATCTCCAACAACCTCTTGTATTCCTGTCTCAATGTCTAAAAGATATACTCTTGGTAAATTTCTAAAATAAGATAAATAAGTTACCATTTGATTTGTTGGATTAAACCTTGGTGTCAAAACTAACTCATTTCCTAAAGTTAAATACTTAGTATTAAAACCATCTTGATCCATTATTGCTAACTTTTTAATTCTTTGCGTTTTAGGTCCTTCCTCAGCAACGTAAATTATTCTTGTGTCAAAATATCCTTTTTCACCAGTGAGTCTTTCATAAACTTTATCTGTAATTATGTGTCCAACTCTTCTCCAATTTGTTGGAACGGTTGTAAAAGCTAAGGCCATTATTTCTTTCGCGGCCAAAACATCCCACATTCTAAATTCAACTCTTAACTTTTCATCTTTATACTCAACTTTTCCTGTAATTAACGCCTGTGCTTTTATTAATTTCCAATCTTCAAATCTAGGCTTGAAGTGTGCAATATCAGGCTCCTGTAAGAATGAATCTTTAGGAAGTGGATTAAACAAACCAGAAGTTCGTAAATTATTTTCCACTATTTTAGAAATTTCTGATCCTAAGTCATCTATTTCAATCTCTTTTTCAAAATTTTGTTTTGAGTCTTTATCAGTTGCAAGCGGAGAAACAGCAATAGGTAGTGGATTAAGATTTCCCCTTGTTATATCAACTTCTATCAATGCTAATGCTTTAATTTGAAAAAGAAAAAAAATAATTATTATTCTCAGCATATTAATTTATCCTTCTAACATTTCCTTAGCATCAAAATTTAATTGTAAATCTTTCCATCTCTCATAGCCAGTAGTTGGCACTCTTAGTGGTTGGCATAACCTAACAGCTCTGAGGGCGCTTTCCGCTAATACTCTGTAAAATCCTTGACCAGGTTTATTCATTCTTGCATGGTCCAAAATTTCTGATTTAATAACTGTTCCATCTGGTTTTAACTGTAGTTTTATTCTTACAAGTAAGTTTTCATTATATGGTAAACCAAGTGGTATACTCCAACAACCAAAAATTTGAGCTTTTAATGCGTCTTCCTCGCTTAATGTTAATGTATTGTTTGTCATATTAATATCATCTGATTGTGTCACTTTGTTAGTTTTATTGGTTGTTTCTGCCAATTCTTGTTTTGACTTATCTATTAGTGCTGCAATTTTATTTGGATCGAATATCTCGTCTTTCTCAAATTCTGAAACCTGTTTCACGTCAGTATCTTCCTTAACTGGATTTTGCTTCTTTTTTTCAATTTTTTTTACTTTTTTAATTTTTTCGTCTGGCAAAGGCACGGCATCTGGTTTTTCCTTTTTAACCTTTTTGGGTGGTGCCTGTTCAGATACTAACCTCTCTTTCTCTTTTTTCTTAACTTTTTCAATAATTTTTTTTGCTTTAGGGGCAAATGGAATATTAGTTTTATCCGTAATTTGTATTAGCTCTACTGAGACTATTGGAGGCAAACTAATAGGTTTTTTTCCGATGAAAGGTAAGCTCAATGTTGCCACTAATAAAATTAGCAAATGAAACCCTGAAGAAATAATAATATTCTTTGTCACAAAAACTATCTTTCCTTATATGGTTCTGAAATTAGAGCAACTTTAGTAAATCCAGAGCCAGATAACATCCCCATTACTTCTAAGACTCTTCCGTAATTAATAGTTTTGTCACCTCTTACATAAATTCTTGTATCTGTTCTATTTTTTGATACCGCCAGGATTTTGGCTATTATTTTATCATAATCTACTTTTGACTCTTGGATAAATATTTCACCTTTAGAGTTTATTGTCAAAGTCAAAGGCTCTTGTTCTTCAGGAAGTGAATCTGCTGAACTTTCTGGAAGATCAACTTGGACTCCTACAGTTAAGAGTGGAGCTGTAACCATAAAGATTACTAAAAGTACAAGCATAACATCTACAAAAGGTGTAACATTAATTTCGCTCATTGGATCTCTCGATGAACGTTTAAATTTAAATGCCATTTTAAATTATTGATAACAATCTTTTTGAAAAACTTTCAAGTTTTTGTGAATATTTTTTAGAATCGTTGTTAAATTTGTTGTAAGCTACCACCGCAGGAATTGCTGCAAGTAAACCTAGAGCTGTTGCAAATAGAGCTTCTGCAATCCCAGGAGCAACTATAGCTAAGCTTGTGTTTCTCGAAATAGCGATTGATTGAAAAGAATTCATAATTCCCCAAACAGTCCCAAATAATCCAATGAATGGTGCTGTTGACCCTACTGTTGCAAGGAAGGTGAAGTTTTTCTCAATTTTTTCTAATTCCTGTTCTATGTTTATTTCTAGCATTCTAGACATTCTCTCTTGAAGATTTGGGCTTCTTTTAGACTTAAGCAACGTTTTCATAGAATTTTTAAAAACATTCGCCATTGGGTCGTCTAATTTTTCAGGCAAACTGTTATAAAATGTTTCAGCAGATTTTGACTTCCAAAAATTTTTTTCAAATTGTTCTGTAGATAAATGAATTTTTTTAAACAATTTAATTTTTTCAACAATTATTGCCCAAGAATAAATTGAGCAAGCAATAAGCATCAAAATTACACTTTTAACTATAAAATCAGCTCTTAAAAATAATTTCCATAAAGAAAAATCAGTATTACTTGCTAAGCCAACTGCTTGTGTAGTTATATCTGCTTCCATAATTTATGATTCTCATTAAAATGTGTCATGATTTGGGCTTAAATTTTTTTAATTATCTGAATTAAAAGTTTCTGCAAAAAAACTAGATATTAATATGGCATCTGCTTTATTTGAGTCTTTCTTTTTAGATAAATTTGATGAAAAATAGGGAAAAATTTCAATAGCTTTTGTCCTACTAGCGTCTTTTGATGAATTTATCAAATTAAAATATTTTTTCCATTTTGCTGGTCTTACAAAATAAGTTGACAATTGAAGAGCTGAGCAAATACCTTTTAACACCCCAAATGATTGACCAAAGTTAAACATCGAAGTTACACCTTGTCCTGGCATAGCAGCTACTTGCTCTATAATTACTTTAATTTCACTTTGTTTTTTACCTAAAATCCTTTTTTTTATTTCATTTGATATTTGAGCTCCATTTACTTGTTTTTTATTTTTTTTCCCTTCAGACATACTTGGCATATCAATTACATCAACAATTTTTCCATCCTCAAAGAAACATATTGCTCCACTTATTCCTGGGTCTATACCTATAATTAACATTAATTATCTTCCATTTTTAAATTAGTAAAAACATTTTGAATATCGTCTTCTTCTTCTAATGTATCTATAAATCTAATTGCAGTTTCAAATTCTTCACCTGTAATTTCGACTTTATTAAGTGGTAACCATTCAACTGTTGTGGAAATAAAATTTTTTATATTTTTCTCAAGCTGTTTTTTAATATTATAAACTTCATTTGGATCGCAAATTATTTGATGATTTTTTTCATTAAAAAAACAATCTTCAGCTCCAGCTTCTAAAGCATACTCAAATATTTTATCTGATGTCACTTCTTCTTTGTTAATTTTTATTACTCCAATTCTTCTAAAATTATGTGATGAGGATCCTTGCGTTCCCAAGTTACCACCATTTTTTTGAAAAATGGTTCTAATTATAGATGCTGTTCTATTTTTATTATCTGTTAATGCCTCCACTATTACAGCTATTTTATCTGGTCCAAAACCCTCATACCTTATATCCTCAAAATCAGAGTTTTGATTATTTTCTGATTTATCAATAGCTCTAACAATATTGTCTTTTGGCATATTTGAAGATCTAGCATTGTCAATTGCTGCTCTAAGTCTAGCATTCATTTCTGGGTCCTTACCTCCTAATTTAGCTGCTACTGTAATTTCTCGTGATAATTTTGAAAATAAACTTGATCTTAATTTATCGGCTTTACCTTTTTTATGTTTAATACCAGCCCAATGTGAATGTCCTGCCATAATTAATCTAAACCTTTTAATATACCACCATGAACAAACTGTTTTGCATTTTTAGCTAAACCTGTTTCTTCATCACATTCAACTATCACACCACATAAGCTTGCTTCTCCCTCAGCAGGAAAATGTTTTTTGGACTCTTTTTTAAAAAATTTGTTTATCGAATTGTGTTTATTCATTCCAATTACAGAGTCATAATCACCACACATTCCTGCATCTGTTTGATATGCGGTTCCATTTTTTAAAATGACCAAATCTGCAGTTGGCACATGTGTATGTGTACCGACTACCAGAGTTGATTTTCCATCAAAAAGATGTCCGATGGCCATTTTCTCACTTGTAATTTCACCATGCATATCAACAATTAAAAAATCATAGTCTCTTTTTAATTTATTTTTATTTAAAAATTCCTTTGAAATTTCAAAAACATTTTCACACTTTTTCATAAATATGTTTCCCATTAAATTCAGAACCCCAACTTTATACTTACCTTTATAATCATAAATTTTAAAACCTTTGCCAGGAGACGGCTTAATTAAATTTTCAGGTCTAAGTAGTCTATCCTCATGTTCTATGTGCTCAACTGTTTCTTTCTGATCCCAAACATGATTACCAGTGGTGATCACATCAACACCTTTTTTAAAAAAAATATCTGTTATTTTTTTTGTGATTCCTACTCCCTCATTTGCTGCGTTTTCTCCATTAACAATAGAAAAATCTATTGAATTTTCCTCTAATATAACTGGAAGATTTTTTTCTATTGCCTCACATCCTGATTTTCCAACTACATCCCCTAAAAATAAAATTTTCATTGATAAACTTTTTTATTTGTTACTATAAAATCTAATTTATAGTCATGCTTATTCGTTGGAATAAATTTAATTTCTTGAAAGTGGAAAGCCAAACCTATTGTTAATAATTTCTTTTGTTTTTTAATGCTAGCTATAAATCTATCGTAGTATCCAGCTCCATAACCAATCCTGTTTAAATTTTTATCAAATGCTACTAACGGAACTAATAATATATCTGGCAAAACTTTTATGTTAGATAATGGTTCTGGTATCCCATATTTATTTATTTTAAGAATATCATTCTTTGAAAATTTGTAAAAATTCATTTGAAAATTTTTTTTAATTTTTGGAAGACAAATTTTACAACCTTTGTTTTCAAGATTATGTAAAATTTCAATATCATCAATCTCATAATTCACAGGGTAATAGCCACCAATAATTATTTTAGATTTTTTTACTTTTTTAACCAAAGAAAAAATTTTTGGAAAATCTATAGTTATATTTTCATTAAACTTTATTTTTCTATTTTTTATCTTTTTTTTTCTTAAAAGTGATTTTTTCACGTAGATTATTGTATTTTGCCTGTCCCACTTGTTTTTTCAAGAAAATTTTCAATTTGATCTGCGGCGTTACTAATTATCTTTTCATACTCTGTCTTATTCTTTTCAATTTCATCTTTAAAGTTTTGATGATCTTTACTCAAAGAATTAATTTCATCTTCTTTTATTTTTTTATAATCATATACTAATGATTTCAATTCTTTAAATTTCTGTGTTAATAATAGTAGCTCTTCCTTGCTATTATCAATTTTTTTTTTGGTCTCATAATATTCATCCATTATTTTTATAGAAGTAATTAATAAAAGTTTACTTTCGCCGATATTTCCTAGATCTTCTTTTAAAGTCTGAAATTTACTGTTTATTTGCAAAGATAATTCTTCTAGATGTTCTTCTTGTCCATCGTCACATGATAGAAGAAAATCTTTGCCATTAAATTTTACATTTACATTTGCCATTTATCTATTTCCTCTAAAAGAGTATCAGTCTCTTGATTTAATTCATCTATTTTATTTGAAAATTCTTTTTCTTTTGTCATCTCATTTTGTAGTTTTTTTTTATATAAATTTAATTCGTTTTTAATTCTATTATGCTCTATAATTAAATTCTCATATTTTTCCGATATTTCTTTTTTTTCAATTTCTAATTGATTTTTCTGACTCTCTAAAAGTTCTAATTCAGAGTTATTGCTTTCATTATTTAAATAAAAATCTTTTAATCTGGAAAGAACTTCATTAAGTTTTTTTTCTTTTTCAAAACTAGTTTTCATATATATATATTTATAATATAAAATTGATTCTTCTTAGTCTAGTTAGGATAACAATTGAACGCACAAAATAAAGATTTAGCAAATGCAATAAGGTTTCTGTCTATAGATGCGGTGCAAAAAGCCAATTCTGGACACCCTGGAATGCCAATGGGAATGGCTGATGTTGTAACTATTTTGTTTAAAAATTTTTTAAAATTTAACCCACAAAACCCAAATTGGATTAATAGAGATAGATTCGTTTTATCAGCTGGTCATGGCTCAATGCTTTTGTATTCACTTTTATACTTGACTGGTTATAAAAGTGTTTCGTTAAATTCAATCAAAAATTTCAGAAAATTAAATAGCATATGTGCAGGTCACCCAGAATATCATCCTGGCACAGGAATAGAAACAACTACTGGACCCTTAGGTCAAGGTATTGCAAATGCAGTAGGTTTCGCACTTGCTGAAGAAATATTAAAAAATAACTTAGGAAAACAATTAATTAATCATAAAACTTACGTGCTTGCGGGTGATGGTTGTCTCATGGAAGGCATAAGTCATGAAGCTATGAGTTTGGCCGGTCACTTAAAGCTTAAAAATCTTGTTATGTTATTTGATAATAATTCTATTTCAATTGACGGACCAACCAGTCTTGCTGTTTCTGATAATTATAAAAAAAGATTTGAGAGTTATGGATGGGATTATATTTTGATCAATGGTCATAACTTTAAAGAAATACGTAAAGCGTTAAAAAAAGTTCAAAATGCAAAAAGACCAACTGTGATTTCTTGTAAAACAAAAATTGGATTTGGATCTCCAAATAAATCTGGGAAAGCATCATCCCATGGAAGTCCTTTAGGGGTAGATGAAATAAAACTGGTTAGAAAGAAGTTAAATTGGAAACATGATCCTTTTAAAATTCCAATAAGAATTATAAATAGCTGGAAACAAATTGGAAAAAATGGAATTAAACTTGAAAAAAAATGGAATAAACAAAATAAAAAAAATAAAGATAAAATTAAAAAAATTTTCGAGACAAAATTTATTAATTCTTTAAAGAAAGAGAAAATTGAAGCTCTAAAAAATAAAAAAAGTTTAGCTACAAGAAAATCATCTGAATTAGCTTTGATTGCTTTAACTAAAAATAACAAAATTTTGATTGGTGGATCAGCAGATTTAGCTGGATCAAATAATACTAAAACAAAATTTCAAAATACACTTAAGCCAGGTAAATTAGGAGGTAATTATATTCATTATGGCGTTAGAGAACATGCGATGTGTGGAATAATGAATGGTCTTTCTCTTCATAGTAAATTGATACCTTATGGAGGAACTTTCTTAATTTTTTCTGATTATTGTAAACCATCTATTAGATTATCAGCAATAATGAAACAAAGAGTGATTTACGTGATGACTCATGACTCTATCGGCCTTGGAGAGGACGGACCTACTCATCAACCCGTAGAACAATTATCAGGATTAAGAGCAATTCCCAATTTAAATATATTTAGACCAGCCGATAGAGTTGAAACTATCGAATGCTGGGAAATAGCTTTAAAAAATACTAAAACACCAAGTGTTTTGTCTCTTACCAGACAAAACTTGGAGCCTATAAGAAATAAATATTTTAATACAAATAAATGTTCATATGGAGCTTACGAAGTTTTAAGAACTAGAGATAAGATTAATTTAACAATAATTGCTAGTGGATCTGAGGTTAATATAGCAATAGATATTAGCCATAAATTGGCCAAAGATAAAATTTATACAAAAGTAATATCAATGCCATGCCAAGAAATTTTTGATTTGCAAAAAAATTCATACAAAAAAAGAATTTTGAATGAAACAGAAAAAAAAGTTTCAATAGAAGCATCAACTACTAATAATTGGGATAAATATATTGGAAAAAATGGTAAAAAATTTGGTGTAAATGATTTTGGGAAAAGCGCGCCCTACAAAGATATTTACAAGTTTTTCGGTTTAACTAGTAAAAATATATCAAAAGAAATTAAGAAATTAATTATAAAATGAAAATTAAAATTGGGATAAATGGAATGGGAAGAATTGGAAGATTAATTCTGCGTTCGATTATTGAAAATAATTATAAAAATCTAGAAATTAAACATATAAATAACAAAACTGGTCCCGAAGTGGTTTCATCTTTAATTAAATACGACTCGATTCATGGAACTTTAAAATGTAAAATTTCAAATACTAAAAATCAATTAATAATAAACAATAAAAAAATTTCTTATTCGCAAGAGTCAAGTATTGAAAATATAAGATGGAATGAATATGGAGTTGATATAGTTTTTGAATGCACCGGCAAATTTAATTCAAAAGAGAAAGTTTTAAACCATATAAAAAACGGTGCAAGAAAAGTGATAGTATCTGCTCCATGTAAAAATGCTGATAAAACTATTGTATATGGAGTAAATGAGAGAAAAATTACTAAAAATGATAAAATTATTTCAGCAGCATCTTGCACAACAAATTGTCTAGCTCCAGTCGCTGATGTCCTACATAAAAATTTTAAAATAGAAAATGGTTTCATGACAACAATTCATGCTTTTACCAGTGATCAAAGAATTCTAGATAACTCACATAAGGACCCTAGAAGAGCAAGATCAGCTAATCAATCTATAGTTCCTACATCTACTGGTGCATCTAAAGCTATTGCTGAGATCATACCAGCTCTTAAAGGAAAACTTGGTGGCGTTGCAATGAGGGTTCCTACTCCAAATGTATCTCTTGTGGAATTAGTGTTTAACACTAATAAGAAATTAACTGTAAAGCTTATAAATAATGCATTTAAAAAAGCTAGTAGAAGTAATCTGAAAAAAATATTGCAAATAACAGATGAAAAACTAGTTTCTATTGATTTTAATCATAATTCTTCCTCAGCAATTGTTGACAGCTCACTTACAACTGTAGTGGGCAGTAAAATGGGAAAAATTTCTGCTTGGTATGACAATGAGTGGGGATTTTCAAACAGAATGTGTGATCTTGCTGAATATCTTCATAAAATTTCTTAATGAAAAATTTAAAAGATCTGAAAGATCTAAATAAAAAAATAGTCTTACTCAGGGTTGACCTTAATGTGCCTCTTAAAAATGATGAGGTATTAGATGCTACTAGAATTAATAAAGTTATTCCAACTATTTCATACCTTTTAAATCAGAATGCAAAAATAGTTATAATTACTCACGTAGGAAGACCTAAGGGTAAAAAAATAACTAAATTATCACTTAAACCTATTTGCGAGCATTTAAACGATGAGTTAGGTGTAAAAATTAAACTTATTACTAAGGATTTAAAAAACATGAACAAAAATGATATTTTTCATGGTAGTGATGAAAAAATCGTATTTTTCGAAAATATAAGATTTTATCCTGAAGAGGAAAATGATGATTTAGAATTTGCAAAAAAACTAGCAAGTTTTGGAGATGTGTATGTTAATGAAGCTTTTTCTTGTTCACACAGAGCTCATACATCAGTTTCAAAAATAACAAAATTTATACCTTCTTATGGAGGGTTACATTTAATTAATGAAATTAACGCATTAAATCTAATAACCCATAATATTAAAAAACCAATTACTTGTATAATTGGCGGTTCTAAAATTTCTACAAAAATTAAAGTAATTACAAACTTAGCTAGAAAATATGACAATATTATTATAGTCGGAGCAATGGCAAATAATTTTTTAAAATATAATAATCTTAATATTGGAAAATCAGCTTTTGAAAAAAACTCAGAATTAATAGTTAAAGAAATTTATGAGACTGCCAAAATAAATAACTGTAAAATAATGTGTCCAATAGATTTTTCTGTAGGTAAAAATTTGAATGATATTTCTAATAATAAAAAGATCCACGAAATTGCAAATGATGATTTAATATTAGATATTGGTTTGGAAACAGTCAAAATAATTAAAAATATTATTAGTAATTCAAAAACTATTTTATGGAACGGGCCTGCCGGATATTTTGAAAACGAAAATTTTGCTATTGGAAGTTATGAAATAGCAAAAGAAATTTCTATAAGAACAAAAAATAATAAACTATTTTCTGTAATAGGTGGTGGCGATACGGTTGCTGTATTAAACAAATTAGATTTAATTAATAACTTTAGTTTTGTTTCAACTGCAGGTGGAGCATTCCTAGAATACCTTGAAGGAAAAGAATTACCTGGTATAAAATCCTTAAATTAAATGTCTGAATTAAAAACGATAGTAAATAAGATTGTTTCATCTGGAAAAGGAATTTTGGCTGCTGATGAAAGTACTGGAACCATGACAAAACGCTTAGAGGGAGTAAGCATAAATTCAACTGCAGAAAATAGATTAAATTTTAGAAATACACTTTTTACCTCAAGTGCTATGAAAACATGTATAGGGGGAGTAATTTTATACGACGAAACGATAAGACAAGAAAATAAAACAAAAAAAATTCCAGATATAATTTCACAACACGGCACTGTTCCTGGTATAAAAGTTGATACTGGTGCAAAAATCCTTGCAAATTCCTCAAAGGAAAAAATCACCGAGGGCTTAGATGGTTTAAGGGAAAGATTAAAAAATTATTATAATTTAGGTGCAAGATTTACAAAATGGAGAGGTGTTTATACAATCTCAGATAAATATCCAAGTAAACTATGTTTGTCATCTAACGCACATGCATTAGCTAGATATGCTGCGCTTGTTCAAGAGGCAGGTATGGTTCCAATTGTTGAACCTGAGGTACTAATGG
>MDTB01090797.1_pt1 | contig 10862 bp, 4 predicted proteins | sample 811161 | NCBI WGS metagenome assembly MDTB01 (sample SAMN05326650, study PRJNA326480) | marine metagenome | isolation source: seawater | place: Mediterranean Sea | collected 2009 | reverse complement strand
GTAGGAATTATCATGAGTACTTTAAAAATAAATTATGCGTAAATTAAATTATATATGTAAAATATTGAACTAAACTGGTAAAATACGAATCCAAAAATAATGCGTATTTTAAAAGCAGAAATGTATATACGGTCGTACAAATTTGGTCGTACAAATTTGTATTTATTCATAAATTTATTATATTTTGCCTTAATTACCTAGCTCTATTATCGACATTTTAATTATATAATCCAATTTTGGATAATTCATTTTCAAAAAAGAATTACCTTCCTGAAAAATTCTACCTTGATTTATGGTTTCCCCATATTTTCCGTAAAAAGAAGTGATAATATCAAATGATTTACGTGGCACGACTGCAAATGGTTGGAAATTCATTGCATCCAAACGTGCATTGTCCATTATATTGAAAAATACCTGCGTGCTTCTTGAATTTGGACCATGCGCGGCAAAAGAAACCGTTCCTAATGAGTTTGATATATGTGCTGGCGGATCATCAGAAATTGTTGAACCATATTGCTTTTGTATCTTTGGATCACCATTAATACCAAATTGAGCTACAAACCCTGGTAAGACGCGAAAAATAGCTACATTTTCGTAAAATCCAGCAGCAACTAAAGATAGAAATTGCGCAGCGCCTTGTGGACTCCATTTGGGTTTAACAGTCATTTGAAACGAACCTTTTGTTGTTTCAACATGAACTGTAACATCACGAACAGCCATCTTATCAATGCTTGAATCTTCAGATTTTTTTACTGTACCTGTTGTAGTATCTTTGTTATCACTATTATTGTTGTTGTTGTTGTTGTTGTTGTTGTTGTTGTCACTACTAGTATTATCATTCTTATTACCAATGTTATTATTATCATTATTTTCGTTGGCATTATTATTGTTGTTGTTGTTGGCATTGTTATTATCTTTTTGCTTTTGCTTGTTTTTAGATGAATGACATAGTAATGTAACTATACCACCTTTATCTTTACAATCATTAGTATCTTCTCCATCATGTGAATTCATTCCACTTATTCCTAACGCTATTTCTGATGGAGACACAGCATTACTATGCCTTGGACCAGCAGCACCGCTTGCCGAAATCGATGGTGGTTTATTGCCCCCATTGTTGTTGTTATTGCTGTTGCTGTTCCCGCTAGCGCCATCAGCATTACTTTTTACACTCTTGGCATCATTAGAAGAGGTTTTGTGATGAAACTTAGCTGGCAATATGCCCATTTCTGCTGCTACGCTATCACGAACTGGTGCCAGCAGCTGACGCCGTCTTTTAAATATATTTTGTGAAGAAAATTTATTTTTCTCCATCTCAAATTCATCATATTTCATTAAATCAACTTGTATAAAATGTGGATGATATACATCATTCAAACTGTCCAGCGCTTTTATACCATTCAATGTATTTGTATTAAATGAAAATACAATATAACGATCATCACCACCAGGTGCATATTCTGGATGCGATTTGGAGGCGTAGCTGATTAATCCCTCGGTTTTGTTCAAATACTTCTTCGATATGTTGTAGAACGTACTAACTTTCCAGTTGTTTTTATAAATTGATTTAGAGTTTGATAATGCAATATGTACAATAGGATCCAATGCTTGACAAAGCAAAATGTACCATGAGTTTAAAAATGTATTGTAAACTAAATTTCCTTCTGAAAAATCAGATGGAAATAACATTTTCAAATTTACAATTTCAAAATCGGTAGTCCATGTATCATTAACAGAAAAATATTCAAACAAGTTACTATTATTAGTAAACGATGAAAAATGCAATAAATCTTTCTTATGAATTCTTGATAAAGCAGCCCCGCTACGTGTAGTAGACCAGGTACATTTGCCAAAAATATATACATATTGATTCTTATCACTACTTCTATTTGGTACGATTGCTTCGCCATCTTCATTTGCAAGTGCGATACCTTCGTTCCAAGTGCAATTGCTATCTTCCTTGCTGGTCGGTATACTTTGTGAACGATACAACCACTCTGTAGGTGGGGGTATAAAGGAGTGTTGAAAATTATCGACAATAATAACATCTGTACTAACTTGCTTAAATCCAATTGACGAATTGGATGCTTCAATTTTCATACTAAGGAAAAACAGTTTCTCAATGAACAACCCTGCTACTACCCAGTAGTAAGCTGATGAAGGCGTGGATGTTGTATTAGGTGGCTTTAAAAATCCATTTGTTTTTTTTGGAATAAAATTATTGATTGTATTACGTTCAACGTTTACAATAGAAAATGAATCATGCATCATTTTTTGGATATTTCTATGTCCATTAGGTGTGATATTACCGACTAAAGTATCGCCCCATACCCAGAGAAAATTATGATTAAGTAATGGAATAGATAGCGCTACATCTCCACCAAGCCATGGTGTACGTGGTTGAAAAAATACATTTAAATCCTCCCTTTCAATAATTCCGTTATCATACTTATCTGCAATTGATATTACAACATCGTATTTTAAAAAAATGATGAGTAAAATAGTATAAAAACCAGCTTGCATAGTCATCATCGATATATACGCGCCTGCCTTTTTATATTTCAATTACACTCTGTTTAATGTATATATGAATATATTATAAATGTTTATGATAGGATTAAGATGTATATTTGCACATTTGTCAAATATACATATATGTATACATACACAACAACAACAACAAATAGAAGTTGTAAATATATATAAAAATAATAATAATAATAAATAAATAACAACAATATTAATTGAATTAATTACCTTAACCTGGTGGTATTTTTATTTATTAATGATTGCACGCGATTATTCACACTGCCACATCATTATCATGTGTGGTGCGTGGTGCATGCTGGCAAGCCTACATTTTACACTGTACATATGATTTAAGGCCAAACAACTAGTATACTTATGATGGTATGGCAGCAAATTGTGTCCAATCCTGGCAATTGTCATCAAATTGTCCAATCCTGGCACAATTGTCATCCTTTCTCACATGAAAAATCACCTAAACGATAATGGTATTTCATTTCCAAACGACCTTTTTTATATATTTTAATACGTTTCATTTCGTCATACGAACCCGCACTTGCAATTTCATCATCTAGACAAGCATGAAAATACTCAACACGGATTTTATCAGGCATTGCATTCCCTTTTTCAACCCATTTGCGGCAAACATATTGAATGGACATTTTCCATGCCGGTGGTATAGTTTCATCGTCTTCGAATTTGAAAATCATATCTGACCAAAATCGTCTCCATCTAAACGTCGGATAGATAATACCAGGCCTTACATACGTCACAGCATCATTCCTCTCCCCTTCCCCCGCAGCGTGATGATTATGAAGAGGGCTGTTGCCATATACGGTTTCAAAATCATCCAATGGCCATGGAGCAACGGTTTTATTGCCAACGAAAACATCTTGAAATAGATCTATGTTTGTATTATAGTGCGTTTTTCTATTTTCTGTTTTTCCTGGGTAAAACCTAAGCCATTCCCTTCCACAATTTCCCGGGCTGTTGAAGACAGACCAATATTGCGAAAGGGAAAAGAATTTCAAGCCTTCACTATAATCTGTTCCTTCATCAAATGCATCTACATAATCACCATAATACAAAAGATTATCTCGAATAGAAATAATTTGAGTTTGAATTAGTTTTGGTATTGTTATGTAATTGCTAATAGGCTTTATGATTGGATTTAATGGTTCCCATGTAATCGAAGATGAGTCGCGTATCATAGGCCCTTGCACAATAATTATATGTATAAGAAATAAAAGGGATAAGCATTTATCAATGTACATTGCTATACATTTTCTTGAACATGTGGAGTCCATCACTACCTCGCCCTCTTTCGTATCATTCTCTTCTACTTCCTCTTCCTCCGCCACCTCCTTATCACTAATTACATATAATTCATTTGGTAAAAAGCCAACAACGGCACATATAACAGAATATGGAAATGTTCCAACCATCAAACCAGTTTGAAGACCAAGCAATAAAAAAATATACAAAAATATAGTAACAGTTCGGAAAAATGAATATTTAAAAGGCATGCATAAACATATGCACAAACGTCCTTCAATCCATATCGTAAATTTTGACAAAATGACTGATAAATATGGGTAAAGATGAATGATATGTAACATTATTGCGCCACCAGTTGTTCCAAAATTACGATTTGATAAAGTTAAATAGACTGCATTGCCAGTTTCCCATGATTCTCCATTTTTTGTAACACCTAATAAAATCCAAACAATATAAAATTGAATGCTGTATAAATAATTTATCGCGGAACACCGAAAAAAAATATAATTACTCTGCTTCTTTTTTTTTCCTACCATCGTCAAAGTACTATTCATACTACCATCAACACTGTATTGTTCTCCCCATTGCAACCCCAGAGTACCAAACATAAGGATAAGTTGTGCAACATTGTCTCCACGATGAAATAGCAGTCGATTACGTGCAAGTAATGAAGTAAATAAAATATAATTAATACAAGACATTATTCTCGTGTGATATCCAATCAGCAAACATATCGAGAAAAACAAATGGACCAACGAGAGATAAAATTGATAGTTTGCACCGCCGTACCAGAAATGGGGTAGGGATGGACTTAGAATTTCAATTAAAGGATTCCTTTGATAAACCAGCTCCCGACTTAACGTACCTGTGTCGCTCAAAAACGCTTCACAAAAATACATTTTCTCTGTAATATCTTTTATTAAAAATAGTGAAATTAGTATTCGTGTTAAAGCTAAACTTCGAATATCTTGCCCAAATATTGTTGACAACGGCATGTTATTTTTATATAAAAAAAGTAATTAAACTGCACAAACAAAACTTAAAAAATACTAAGTACAACAAGAATTCTACAATAAATACGAGTATTAATACTACACTCAAAAAAATATATTATACCAAAATATATAGTAAACAATAATATACATACTGTTTTACATCCTACATATTATTAGAATTATAGAATTTGCTAATAATCTAAATATCAATCTTCGTCTGTGTCGTCAGACGACTCTTTCTCGAAAGAAGAAACTGCACAACTGACTTAGTGCTATAATAAATCGACAATTTAAATTATTATTATAAATATTATTTTTATTATTTTTTTTAAGGATAAAATGATCTTTTTCTATTTTCTATGTTCAAATTAAGGTTTTTATCTAAAAAGTAGAAATTATGTTCATTTGATAGGGGTTGTATAAGTACATTTAGTAAAGAAATGTATAACAACTATTAATAATATTATCCAAACAAAAGATAAATATGATAGGTATGGTGCTATGAATAAATTACACACCCCACCTAAAACTAATGTGGAACATTTTTCAATTTGGTAAAAATCCTATCAATGTATTTTTTCACAACAGCATCATTGGAATTTTCTTTCATATCATTCATAAGGTCTTCAAAAGCCCCCCCCACACCACCGATGACACCTTCATCATTCAACAATGCATTTCTACATGATCTATATACACAGAAGTTGCCTAATGAAAACAACGCAATGCGCTTCGGTTGTTGATTGTCTTCCCCGCCTCTTAAAGCAACGCTAAGCAAAGCATTCGGTGCCCCAGAATCTACTAATGCAACACACAACTCATCACTATTTCGCACTAAATTACCAAGTGCACCAGCAGCATTTGCGCGAGTTTTATGCTCTTCATCATTTTCTAACACTTGCACCAAAAACTGTATAGCTTTTTCCAATTCTTTGTACAATTTTGCACTGTGAAATGCTGCATTTCCTACAGCAAAACATGCAAATTTCCTTGTGTTAGAATCAGGATCCTTGCAATGTACAATTAGGTGAGTTAGTAAAGTATGATCATTCCCACGATTCAAACGATCGCAATTACGCGCTAACCACATATCTTCACTATCTCCGTTGAATTGATATGGTTCCAAACTTTCTGTCAAGAAACTATAAAAAGTATCGGAATGTTTACATAGATTGCCCAATAAATTACAAACTTTTGCTCGAACGGTACCTTCTGGGTGCCACAATAATGCGCGCAATTCTCTGGTCATTCCCACTTCTAAAATTGCACTGTAATAATCTGCACTTGACCTAGCTAAATGAGATACAATTACTAATGTATCCACTACAACATCTCTTGGGCAACCACTAATTTTATTTACATCTACTATTGGATCAATTAATTGTTCATATCGCGGGGATGTATGACTACGTTGGCCTCTTGGATCTAATTGTTGCCATCGTTCAATGTGCTGTGAAAGTTTCGATGGTGATGGTGGTACAAGCAGTGCACATGCTTTAATTGCCCTAATACCGCCAGCATTTACAAACTGCTTCGCAAAATGCATCGAACCAATGACTAAGCATTTGATTATATTTAATGGCAACCCGTATGCACAATATGGCAAATTTTCTGAAAGTAACAAATCAAATGCTGCAACTGTTAAAGGAATTAAACGGCTGTGAAAGAAAACTTGTTGTACAGATACCAAAACTTCATCTGGCGCTGGTTGTACAAATACTAAATGAGCTACCTTCAATACATAATGCATGATACCAGCGACACCAGATAATCCAGGGCACCACCAATTTCCACAATCAGTTCCTCCTAGCAAACCTCTACTTCGTGAACCACCGCCACCACCACCTTGACGAGGCCATGCGTAGAGACGACTGATATTATCCGGTTCTAATAAACCGATCAAAGTTGATATTGTATTGATTTCTGATGTATCGGTCAATAATTCCAAAGTATCTTCCCTTCTCTTCATTGTCGCAGCGACAATAGCACACACAGCACAGCATAAACCAATTGGACTTAATTCACCTCCACCCCCATTTACAATTTGTCGGCATAATGGACCCCACATGCGTCCATTAGTCCATGCAGAAATAAACTCATGGCAAATTTCTTTCAATTTTATATTATCTGGTTGAGAATCGCATACATCAGAACCTCGCCGTATGAACGCAACCACTCCATCTAACATGCCTTCTACGCGTATCCCAAATCCAGTGCCTTCTAAACTTTGCGCAGCACCGATAGCTGAGCCGCTGCCATCTCTGGAAAAGCCTGGAAAGCATAGCAGCTTTCTTAACGCTGATATACATTTTTCATCTTTCGATTTTCTTAAAATCCAAACTATATCATCGATACGAACATGACGCGGAGACAGACATTCCGCCAATAAACCTGCAGCTGCCCCTAACGTACGAACATCTGTTCCAGTTTTTAATGCATTGAACGCACCACGGGCGTAAATTTTTATCGATTCAGACGGAATCTTTTGCCCCAATGTGCAAATAAATTCACGTTGCAGCAACAATGAAATTCCTCTCAATAAACCAGATCGACCTTCCCCTAAAGTCTCAGCTGCATGTTGGTGATCTTCAATTAAGGCAGCCATTTTCTTCTCGAGGCCAGTTGATCGTATATTGGTTGTTATGTACGATGCTAATGTACTAGATGAGCGGCAGAGCTGTAACAACAATCGCAAAACAGACGCTAATAATGATGAAGCCGCATATAATTTATCATCGTCCAATGAACATTGCAATGTATTGACAGATTCCACAGCCATATCCAATATTCGATCTAACGCAATATTTTCTTCCCAGCTTCCTGCAGTCGCAATTGCCTTTGCAACTGCACTACGTACACGCCTTGATATTGAAACATGTTCCGATAGCGTTTTTCTGGACGGATAGCTTACTAATCTGGAAAATTTTTTATCAGTGCGAGTAATCGCATTGTGTGCTAAGGGAAATGGGTACGTAAAACATGGTGCTGTCCCACTTTCTTCCCTCTCTAGATAACTACTATGTTCAACCGTTGGGTGCACCATAATAGCAAGCACTTGGATTGCAAATTCTGTGGTATGGTGATTTTCAGTCTTAGATTTATTATTGCGTATTGGTGGGGCATTTAAACATGTTCTGCAGATTGAAGCGGCGCAACCACGCCTAACACTTGTTTGTAACAATGATGAAACATGTTTCCACGACGTTTGTATATCACCGCTATCGTTAATAGACGCACTAAGCAACGTGCCAAAGCACTTCAACGTTTGTGCTCGTAGAACTGAAAAACATGCACTATTGGAGCGACTCCCCCCAAATTCCATTAAAGGATCTACTAATGTAAACATTTTACATGCACTTTCAACAAAATCTTCAATATCTGAAAGTGTAGTTTCCTCGTCATCATCATTATTATTTTTTTTGCTTTTTTTCTTATTGATCTTTGATTTATTATTACTCTCCAAATATCGCTTACATTTTAAACGTTCCCGTACAAATATACCTATTCCACGTATGCATTCAGTTAAAGTATTTGCAGCATCAGTTGCTGCAGTTGAAACATTTGGTATTGTTAAAAATGATTCTGCCATAATCAACATTAAACGTGGCAAACCCGGTTTCAATAAAATATCAATATTGTTATTATTGTTTCTTGGAGAAGATGGTGTCGCTTTATTATTTATATCGATGGAGACTAACTTGACAATGGTACGAAATGCGGCTTGTAATGTATATGAACAATTTTTCACATCTGCTAAACCGGTTGCACTATCGTACTCTTTCGCAACGGTAATTGCAGCTTGAGATGCAATTTCTAGATCCCGTATAAATCTTGAAGCTACAGACGGATCATGTCTTAATATCATAGCTTTTCGAACATTTTCAGAGGCAGCACTTTCCCACCGTTCCCAAGGACCGATAGAAGGGCTTGTAACCACGTTGTTTTTTATCCTAACCTTTGCTTTGCTTTTTTCACCCATTGATTTCTTTTTACTCTTATTATTATTATCATTGACCATTAATGGCGCTGCTTCTAATATTACTTCTTCAATACCACTATCGTCGGTCTCAAAATCATCTTCGTAATCATTAGATGACATTTTTATATCTTCTTTGCTATTATCATTCTTATTACTGTTATTATTATTATTATTGTTGTTACTGTGAATTTTTGAACTGTTACTTTTCAATTTATTTTTATTATTACCTTCAGGGGATTTTTTTAATTTTGTTTCTTCTTTGCTGTCGTGCTTTTGATTTTTCGAATGTGCCCAACCAGTTCTTCTTCGGTCTTTCTTTGTACTATCTTTTATTTTATTATTCCCATTTTTAATAGTACCATTGATATTTAACTCTTTTCCCATTTCAATAACACGACTACGATCATTGTCATCATCACTATCAAAATCATCATCATCATTTCCATTGTTGTTGTTATTATTATTTTTGTTTTTATGGATAGGCGTCAATCCTTTTGATGCATTTTCATGTTTTCGTGCCCCGGCAAAACCACCAGCACGATCCGCTTGTGCTAACCGTGCTTTTCGACTCAATGGTTCAGCAGGTGACATATTTTCCATGAACATTTCTAAACGAAAACGTGGAGCGCCATCAAAATCGGTACCGTGGCTATAATTTTTAGGTGTTGTATAATAACGTGCTCTATCATTATCGTTAAGTTTTACAAATGGATGGTCCAACAATTGCGGCCATGATAATCGCTTTGATGGTGTTTTATGCAACAAACCTTGTAGAAAACTTTTAAATTGCTTACTCATAGACTTTGGATACTTCACAGAATCTTGTACAATTAAATTTATAAGCGTATAAATACTATCGGTATAAAATGGTGGCTGGCCAACATATAGTTCATATAAAATAACACCAAGACTCCATAAGTCTGCTGTATGATCATATGGCTTCTCTTGAACAAGTTCAGGGGACATATATAATGGCGTCCCTTTAATGCTAGTTAAGACTATTGTTTGTGATGACATCGCGCGGGCAAACCCAAAATCGCATAGTTTCACGGTACCTTGTGCACCAATTAAAATATTTTGTGGTTTCATATCACGATGAATAATACGTTGACTATGTAAATAATGTAAAGCTTGTACTAACTGTTTTGCAATTTTTTGTACTTCCTCTTCCGGCAGTTCTTTGTCATCTTCTAGTATTTGAAATAATTCCCCTTGCGCGTATTCCGTTACCACGCAAAATTCACGCTTTGTCTCAAAAAAATCTAACATTAAAATAATATTTGGATGATTCAATTCTCTTAATATATCAATTTCTTGCCTTAAATTACGTAATTCTTTTTTCGATTTGCCTTTTTTACTTATAAATTTAATAGCAACAATTTGACCTGTATATTTCCTTCTACCTTTGTAAACTTTTCCAAAACTTCCTTCCCCTATCTTTTCTATCACTACATAATTTTCCATATTGTAAAATATATATATATATATATATATAAATGTTTGCTTAGAATAATATATAGAAAATATATATATTGTAATATGTTTTTCATTTTGTATTGTTTTTTATTCTTTGTTTTTTTTTAATAAAATGTGAATTTTAAAATATCTACTAACTTATGATATGGTATTATTGGCATACTGCTGGACTGTGCGACTGGCAAACATAAAACAAAATTGAAAATATTTTTTCAAAAAAAAAAATTAGTCTAATTTTGAATAGTGCAATGCCGGGCCAGGCATTCCACAACAGCCTGTGTGTCGTTGATAAATTATGTTACAACTATCTATAATGCTATTATTCTACTTATATTCTTATCCTAAGTGATGATACATACAAGTAGATCTACCACATAGTCTTCTATACGAATATAGGTACATGTAGCTCTATAGCTACTATCCTAATGTTAATGTGCTATCCAGGCTATCCCAGCTATCCAGCTTATCCAGCTATGATGTAATCCATCCATCATCTCAATTTTATTATTATTATTAATTAGATTTATCAATAATTTAAATTTTTTTTTGTTATTGTGGTGTAATGAAAAGTCTAGGACCTAGATTAATTGTGGTGGACACATGCAATT
>MDTB01056784.1_pt1 | contig 10862 bp, 13 predicted proteins | sample 811161 | NCBI WGS metagenome assembly MDTB01 (sample SAMN05326650, study PRJNA326480) | marine metagenome | isolation source: seawater | place: Mediterranean Sea | collected 2009 | reverse complement strand
CTGAAGACCAACATGATGGTCTCCCATATCACCTTCAATTTCAGCTCTAGGTGTTAATGCTGCAACTGAATCGACAACTAAAACCGATAGTGAACCAGATTTAATTAATGTATCAGTAATTTCTAAAGCTTGTTCACCAGTATCAGGCTGAGAAATTAGTAACGAGTCTGTATCAACTCCTAATTTCTTTGCATAAATTGGGTCTAGTGCATGCTCTGCATCTATGAATGCACATGTCCCACCAGCTTTCTGTGCTTCAGCTAAAACTTGTAATGCTAATGTTGTTTTTCCAGACGACTCTGGTCCGTAAATTTCAACAATTCTTCCCTTTGGAAGACCACCTATTCCAAGTGCAAGGTCTAAGCTTAATGATCCCGTTGATATAGACTCAACATCCATAGCCTTTTGTTGACCAAGCTTCATCACTGAACCTTTTCCAAATGTATCAGTTATTTGGCTTATTGCTGCGTCTAGTGCCTTATTTTTTTCTTTGTTTTCCAAATCTTTATCTTTTGCGGATTTCACCACTTTTAAGTTATTTTTCGTCATTTTATGCCTCTTTTTTGTAGTTTATTAACATACGAATCATAGATTATTTGTACTACTTTTGTTCTCATTTGCAATAAAAATCTGTAATCCTCTAAAAGACCCATTTTATTTGACGTTTAGGTAGTCGCTATGAAGAAGCCCAACTGATTTTAAAAGATTATATTGAGCTAAAACAAAGTCTCGTTCAGAATCAGCTAAAGAAATTCTTGCATCTAATAGTATTGCTGTAGACTGAATGAAATCTAAAGTGCTTCTGGACCCTCTTTGATATTCTTCTACGATGCCTTCATTTGCAATTTCCGCAGCGTTAACCTGTGCTCTTATAGATTGCAAAATACTTTCTGATGATTGATAATTTGACCAAGCACTAGACACACTTGTTTCGCTAGATTTAATTGTATTATCTAATAACAATCTTTTTCTTGTTCTCTCGCTTTGATTTTTATTTAATTTGGCTAAATTTTTTCCACCTGAAAAAAAAGGCCATGTGATAGTTGCTTTAATTGTATCTTGTTCTTTTTCATCAATTGTAGAGCTGAAATCCTGAGTATTAGATCTTTCTATAGATAATGTCGCAGTAGGTGCCAAATCTGATTTAGATATTTTTATATCTTTTTCCGATTGTTCATGTTCAATTTTTGAAATTATAATATCCGGATTATTATTTTTTGATAATTCTATTGCTTCATTTAATGATTTAGGCAGTGGTGATATCGGATTTAATGATTTATTTAAATCATCTAAATTGTTAATTTTTCCAATAACATTTTCATAATATAATTTACTAGTTGTCAAATCGTTTATAGCTTTAATATTTTTTGCTTGTGCTCCAGCCAAAGAAGACTCTGACTGGGACAAGTCAGAAAGTGTTATTTGTCCAATTTCTAGTCTAGTTTTATCATTTTCTACTTGACGTATAAGTAAATTCAAATTTTTCTCATTTATATCGACCTTTTCAATAGATGCTATCAAATTAGAATAGGATTCTATAGCTTTGTAAAAAATTTCTTGCTCTGCTTTTTTTAATTTTTCCTTTGCAAGATTTAATCCTAATTGACTTTTTCTAAGTTCAGCATTCCTTCCAAAATCAATCAATGTTTGCTCAAGTTTTATTGTCGTATTCGTTGGGTCTACATCGTTAATAGAAGCGTCTCCTCCGCTTTGATTAGTTAACTTATTAGTATCTTGTCGACTTTTTGAACCAGAAATTGAGCCTGTTGGTAAATAATTACCTTTTGAAATTTTAAGATCTTGTTCAGCAATATTAACGTTTTCTCTTTCTGCATTGAGCTCTTTATTATTTTTATGAGTGATTTTTAATGCATCATATAAATTATCACTTAATGCATGATTTATATTGAAAATAAAAATAAAAAAAATTGTAATTAAAAATTTCATTTTTTATAAATAACAGATTTAATTTGATGACTACTATTTAAGTTCATAATTATTGACGCATATTTCGGCACATTTTTAAACATATTTTCTGTTATTCTTTGGTAAGTTTGCATAAAGCTTATTACATCTTTTTTATCCATAATTTTCAGGTTTTTTTTATTTTTTGTTTGTAACCTTAGCTTTTTTTCCTGCTTAAGTCGCCATTTTCTAAGTTGATTAAAACTGCTAGCCTTTAAATAAAGTAAAGAGTCTAATTGTTTAAATAATTTTTTATAAGATGTTTTTAGATTGTAATTAACTGATTTTCTCCATTTTAATTGTCTATCCATTGTTCTTTCCATGCTATTCATTGACTTCATTATTTCTTGATTTGTTTGAGCTTTAGCCCCAACACACCATCCTTCAAGAATTATGACATCTGGTCTTTTTTTTATTGCATACCATTTTTTTTTTGGAAGTCTATCATCTATAGATTTATCAAATAAAGGTAGTTTCATATTTTTAAATTTCTTTTTTTTTGCGTTTTTAAAAAAATCCAACATTATTTTAATATCATGTGTTCCTGGCACACCTCTTGTCAATAGCATCGGGTGTATTCTTTTAGATAAGTTAATTCTATCTTTTCTCGTTTTGTAAAAATCATCTATAGAGATTTTAAAAACATCTAGTTTGAAATAATTAATTAATATAATTTTAAGAATTGAAGATATTGTAGTTTTTCCAGTTCCTTGACCACCTGCAAGTCCAACGAAATAAGGTCTAGATTTACATTTGTCTGATATCCAAAAAGAGACTGGAATTAAATATTTCTTAATCATCCTCTCTTTATTTTTAAATTTTTCTTTACTTGTTTCTTGAGATTTAATGAATCTAAAACATTTTTTTTTTACTACTTTGTAGCAATTATTATAAATTTTCATTTTATTTTTTTTTATCTAAAGGATGATTTTGACCATCATTTAAACCAACATTTTCTAATTTAAATGGATCTATTCCCTCTATACATGCAACATTTACTCCAAAAATTTTCGGATTAATTCTTGGATTGTTGTGCGTGTGAATTCCGCAAACTGAACAAAAAAAATGTTTTGCTGTATTAGTATAATATTGGTAAAGATTTAATAATTCTTTCCCTTTGGTTAATGTAAAATCATTTTCTCCTAGAACTCCAATGATATAACCTTTTCTTTTACACAAAGTGCAATTGCATCTCATTAATTTTTCAATTCCTGTTTCCGGAATTTTGATTTCCGCCTCTACACCACCACAATGACAGGTTAATTTTCTTTTCATTTTTTTTCTCTATCTAGTATATGATTATTTCCATCATTATTTTCTACTTTTAAATCAAAATATTCATATGGATCTATTTCCTCTATACATCCAACATTTACAGCAAATTCATTTGGATTACTTCTTCTTTGATGATGTGTATATATTCCACAAATTTTACAAAAGTAATGCTTTGCTACTTTAGTATTAAATTGATACATAGATAGATGTTCTTCTCCTTCTAAAATTTTTAAATTGTCTAAGTTTACCGCGGCCATTATTGAACCTTTTTTTTTACAAATTGAACAATTGCAACGTTGCATTTTTCCTAGATTATCTACCTTAATTTGCAATTTAACTTTTCCGCAATGGCACGATACCTTTTTCATCTCAATTTTTTATATTAATTTTTATTTTTAATAAGATTATTAAACTACTATTGGTTAAAGTTATCCACAAGCACACTAAATACTGTTTCGATGTTCTCGTTTTGATTCACTTTTGATTCAGTTCTAGACTCAAAATACAACCTGATTGACACTATTAAATAATTAAGCTACAAATGGAACAAAACAAGAACATTTATGAAGCTTACTATACCTTACTATTTGCATAAAGCTGGTGCTGGTTTTCCATCTCCAGCAACTGACTATATTGAGGAAGACATAGATCTTAACGTTCATCTAATAAAAAATGTTCCAGCAACTTTTGTAATCAGGGTTCAAGGAAGATCGATGGTTGATGTGGGTATCAATGATGGGGATATATTAGTTGTCGATAAGAGCTTAAATCCGAGAAATTTTTCAACTGTAATTGCAAATGTTCATGATGAACTTGTGGTAAAAACTTTTGTACAAGAAAGGGATAAAAAGTTTTTAACCTCTGGTTCTAAAAAATTTGAAGATCGTATTTTAATTAACGAAGAAGAAGATATTTTTATTTGGGGAGTTGTCACCTATGTCATCCACTCAGTATACTAAAAAAATAGGTTTGGTAGATTGTAACTCTTTCTACGTATCTTGTGAAAGATTGTTTAATCCTAAAATAAGAAGAAAACCTGTTGTAGTTTTATCAAATAATGATGGATGTATTATTTCAAGGTCTAATGAAGCTAAAGCTTTAGGTATTAAAATGGGAGAACCTTATTTTAAGGCAAAAGATGTTATTATTAAAAATAATGTAAATGTATTTTCCTCAAACTATTCCTTATATGGTGATCTATCAAGAAGAGTTATGAGAACTTTAAAAAGATTTAATTCTGATATTGAAATTTATTCTATAGATGAAGCTTTTATGGATCTATCAAATTTTTCAGATAAAGAAGTAGAAGAAGTTGGGAAAGAAATTAGATCTACTGTTTTAAAATGGACTGGCATACCAACAAGTATTGGGATAGCGAAAACTAAAACTTTAAGCAAAGTTGCAAATCATATAGCAAAAAAAACGAGAGTAGGAGTAACAAGCTTAATTGCAATAGATAATCTTGATCCAATTTTGGAAAAAGTTGAGATTAATGATATCTGGGGTGTAGGAAAACAACTTACAAAATTTTATCAAAAAAATGGAATATACAATGCAAAGCAACTTAAAAATAAGTCAAATACATGGATAAAAAAATGTTCAAACGTTTTAAGCTCAAGAACTGCAATGGAATTAAGAGGAATACCTTGTATTGAGCTTGAAAAGACAACTTCAAAAAGAAAAAGCTGCGTAGTCTCACGTTCTTTTGGAAAAAGAGTTGAAAATTTTCAAGAATTAAAAGAAGCAGTAGCAAGTTATTGTTTAAATGCCTCAGAAAAACTTAGAAGTGAGAATTTGGTTGCAAAAGCCTTAACCGTTTTCGTTAGAACAAGTCCTTTTCAAAGAAACTTTGGATACTATTCAAATTCTAAAACTATTGATTTTCCAATTGCAACAAATAACAGTATTGAAACGGTAAAAACAGCAATTACTATTTTAGAGAGTATTTATAGAAATGGTTATAAATATCAAAAGGCCGGTGTAATGTTTAGTGGGTTATCAGATGAAAATAGTAAAGAGAATTTATTTGCATCAGAAAAGGATGAAAAAATTAACAAGTTAATGAGATCAATAGATAAAACCAATTTTAGGTTTGGAAGACGTACGTTGAGTATAGCCAGTGCAGGAATTCAAAAGAAATGGTTTATGAGAAGAGAGCATTCCTCAAAGATCGATACAGCAGACTTTTACTGCATTCCAACGATAAGAGCTATTTAACACTATCAATATTATCGATGTTATTGAGGCAACTATTAAATTCCTCAATATTTTCCCTGCCTGAAATTTTAACAATCAAAATGCCAAATATAACAATAAGAGCTAATGGAATGCATGTAATAACACTGAGGTTGTTAGAAATTAGTATTAAGTAAATTGCATAGAATGCTATTGATCTTAATATTACGCTCGCTTTAAAAACAGCAATAATAGACAAAGAATGTTTAACCAAACTTAAAAAATTCATTTTAGAAGGTCCAAAATATCTCTCACCCCTTTCTGATGGAATTGTTGCTAAATTATTTTCCAATTTAGATAAAGCCCCAGAAAAACTACTCCAGGTAGCTTTTTCATTTATAAGTTTTTCAACAGTTTTTTTTGGCAAGAAAGTATAATTCCCAAACTTTATCGATTTACCAGTAAATACAAATGTAATTAGTTTGTGAATCATGTAACTAAATTTAAAAAATATTCCCTCGGATCTTTTTACTCTCTCGCCCACAATTGGGGTATCTGGATTATAATTAAGGTTATCTATAAATATTTTAATTTCTTCAGGTCTATCTTCCCCATCGCCATCCATAGGTATGACGTAATCAAATTCCTCATTTTGAAAAATATACTTTAATCCTGTTGCTATACATCTTGCATGACCAATATTATTTTTAATATTTAATATTTTTAATGAATTTAAGTTTTCTGAATAACCAAAACCATCTGGCTTATTTTCTGATGAACCATCGTTAATTATAAATATAGAAAATTCATGATTTATTTCTTTTACTAAATTATCAATCTTATTAATTACTTTATCTGCAGATTGCCAGTCATTATAAATCGGGATTAATATTTTTATTTTCATGGCGATATCGAACCTAATAGTCTAAAAAACGATGCAAAAATACCAAAACCTGATAATTCAATCGCAATAATTATAAATGCTGCAAATAATATTTTTTTCCATTTATCACTAATATTCATATTAGTCCCTATTTTTAAACATCACAAAACAAGGGTTACCCTCTAAATTTAATTTTACAACTTTAAATACTGCAATAAATTCATTATCGCAATTTATATCTGGATGATTTACAATAATTAAACCACCTTTTAATTTTCCAGGATTTTGTGAAAAACTATACCACTTTGGTCTTGACTTAATATGATATGAAAGATTTCCAGCAACCCACTCATCACCGACAACAGCTTGTAATTTAAATTCTCCTTTAGAATATTCTTTCCACTCTTTATCAATAATTTTTGCTATTTTTTTTCCTTGATAATCCGTTCTTTTATCAGTTTTGGAAATTGATACATATGAATAAGCAAATGGTGAAAAAATAAAAAATATTAAAAATGTAACTACAAAACTTTTTAATTTGTTCTTATTTATAGATTCTTGAAAAACATAAACAATAAACAATCCTAAAAAAATATAAAAAGGTGTCATCCACATAGTTCTAATTTTTGAGCCTAATATAATTGAGGTTAAAAAAACTAAAATCAACGGCACAAAATTAATAATTAATAGAAATATAAATTTATTATCTTTTATGTTTATTTTTATTTTAAATTTACTATTTAAAAAAAAGGTCATTATAAATAATGGTATTAATATACCAATTTGCTTAATAAAAAATGTTACTGGCTGAACAAAATGATTAAGTAATGATTGTTCAATGGAACCTGATCTTTTTAATCCATATTTAACTGTTGAATAGTCATTTTCTGTGAGCCAAATTAAATGTGAGGAGACTATTAACAAAAAAGGCAACAAAGAAATTAAACAATTTAAATTAATTTCTTTTTTTATTATTTTGTAAATTAGGTAAAGATCAATAACTAATCCGAGATAAATAAATAAATATTTTGATAAAAAACCGAAGCCTGCGAAAACTCCCAATAAAAACCAGTCTGATATACGATTATAAGTTATTCCGTACCAAAAATAATATACGCTTAAAGACCAAAAAGGAATTAAGCAAACGTTAACATTAAACTCTGGTGTAGTAAAATTATAAAAATATATACCCTCTAATAATAAAACAGATATAAGACAAAATAACTTATTTTTTAAAAATTCTTCCGAAAGTTTGTAAACAACAAAAAAAGATAAAACTATAAAAATTTGACTTAAAAGATAATAGGCCCAATCATTAGATCCAAATATTAAATAAATTATTTCTACCATAGCGGCACTCATTGGGGGATGTTTATTGAAACCCCAATCTAGATTGCTACCCCATGCAAGGGCCTCTATTGTATCGAGAGGTAAATTATTATTAGTTACAGCCGGAATTACTGTCCACACAACTAAGTGTGTTAAAAGAAAAGCATAAAATAATTTTTTTATATTTGTATTATTTAAGGCCATTTACCTCAATTTATACAATTAATGGTTTCTTGACACCAATTAATTCATGAATATATTCACCAACTTAAATATTTGAGAATGGTAAAAATCTCTAAAACATATATTCCTAAAGAAACCGAAAAATACATGTGTGCAAAACATCTTGTATTTTTTAAGAAAAAGTTACTAGATTGGAAAACAGATTTGAAAAGAAGTAGTAACGAAGCATTATTTAATAGTTCACTAGATGATAATAGTACCTCTGCCGATATCGTAGATCAAGCTTCATCATATACCGAAAAAAATGTCGAAATGAGAGCAATTAATAGACAAATAAAATTAATTTCAAAAATTGATTCAGCTTTAAAAAAAATTGGGGATGGAACTTACGGATTTTGCGAAGATACAGGTGAACCTATTGGTTTAAAAAGATTGATGGCTAGACCTGTTGCCACATTGTGTATTGCTGCACAAGAAAAACACGAAAAAGAGGAAAAAGTATACGCCGACGATTAAGGTTTAGGAATTTCCCCACCCCCCATAAAGTTATATCCTTTTTTTACTGCCTCTCTTTTTGAGATTTCTTCATACCAATTACATAAATTTTGATATTTAATAAGTCCAATATCATGCCATTGATGTCTGGCAATCCAAGGCCAGGTTGCAATATCAGCTATAGTATATTTTTCTCCAGCAAGATACTTAGATTTTGATAATCTAATATTTAATTTTTCGTATAAATCTTTTGTAATTTTGTGATATCTCTCCTCACTATATTTACTTTTGTCTTTATTAAATCTATAAAATACGTGGTACTGACCAATCATCGGTCCTACTAATCCCATTTGTGCCATAAGCCACTGATCAATATTAACTTTGTTGTCTAAATCGTAAAACATTTTACTTTTTTCAGCTAAGTAAATTAAAATTGCTCCAGAACCAAACACGCTCTTGTTGTCGTCTTTAATCACAGGTATTTTGCTAAATGGACTAATTTCTATAAATTTTGGATCAAATTGATCTCCTTTACTTAGATCGACAGGCGTAACTTTGTAAGGAAATTTTATCTCCTCTAACATTATACTTATTTTTTTTCCGTTTGGAGTATCGGATGCGAATAACTCAATCACTTTTTACACCTAGTCTTTCCTTTATTGTTTTTGATGATGTAGTAAACTCAAATCTATATTTTTCGTTAGGTCTAGCTAGTTTAAAACAAGCTCGTGCAGCGAGTGCACCTTCATGAAATCCAGATAATATTAACTTTAACTTTCCAGGATAATTACAAATATCTCCTATTGCGTAAATTCCTTTTTGATTAGTTTCAAATTTTTCTGTATCAACATCAACTGTTTTTTTATTTAAATTAAGTCCCCAATTTGCAATTGGCCCAAGTTGCATTATTAGTCCAAAAAATCCTAATACATAATCAGATTTAAGATTTTTTATTTCTTTATTTTCATGTTCAATATCAATACTTTCTAAACTACCATTACCTTTTACCGTTTTTAATTGATATTTTGTAAACAATTCAATTTTACCTACCTTTTGAAGTTCATATACCTTATCAAGTGTTGCTTTAGCACCTCTAAATTCATCTCTTCTATGTATTAAATTTACTTTTGAATTTTTTGAAAGCTCTACTGCCCAATCAAGAGCACTATCCCCTCCACCAAAAATTGAAACTGATTTACCTTTAAATATATCTTTGTTCTTAATTGAATAAAAAATTGATTTATCCTCAAATTTTTCACATTCTTTTGGTGAAAATTTCCTTGGCTCAAAAGATCCTACACCACCAGCTATAATTACATTTGGAGTTATAAATGACTTTCCCTTATTTGTTTTAACCTCCCAATTATTTTCATTTTTTTTTAATTCATCAACTCTTTCGCCTAAATGAAAATCAATATTGAATGGTTTTAGTTGATCTAATAAATTTTTTGTCAATTCCTCACCAGTACATTCTGGTATAGCTGGAATATCGTAAATCGGTTTATCTGGATAAAGTTCTATACATTGACCGCCTGCTTTATCTAGGTTGTCAACTATCTCACAATTTAATCCTATAATCTTAAGTTGGTGTGCAGTAAATAATCCTGTTGGTCCTGCTCCTATTATCAATGCATCAGTTTTAATCATTAAACTTGTTTTTCTGGCATATTAACAATTAAACCATCTAATTGATCTGAGACGGTTATTTGACAGCTAAGCCTGCTATTTTTTTTTGGTTCATATGCTTGGTCTAACATGTCTTCTTCACCATCTAATTTTTTCTCTAATTTATTAAACCACTCATCTTGTACGTAAACATGGCAGGTTGCGCATGACATTCCTCCACCGCAGTCTCCATCTATCCCTTGGATATTGTTTTGAACTGCTCCTTCCATTACAGATAATCCATTATCTACATCAACTGTATGAGAATTTCCGTTATGTTCAACGTAAGTTATTTTAGCCATAAATTTTATATAGGTGCAAAAAAAAATAGGGCAAGTACGAAACTTGCCCTATTTACTAAGTGTAGTTATCTTTTAATTAAGCTCTGCTTTTTCCAGAATTTGCAACTGCACATGACCAAATGATTAGACCAAAAGCGATCTTGTTCACAAAGTCAGCTAAGTTGTAAATTACGTTCAAAGAGTTATCATCTATTCCACCTGTTAGATATCCAAATACATATCCTAGTGGGTAGATTGCCCAACCAACAGTAACGATCATTCTCAATGCACTGAACGCAGTAACAAGTGACTTGTTACCTGATTTAGCCATTGATTTGCCTGCTTCACCTGAGAATATTTCATAAAGAATATAAATCCATCCAGCCATACCGATAATGAAACCAAGCATCGCATTAATGAATCCTGCTTCTCCAGCATATCCACCTACAAGCATAACGATAGAACCAATTAATATTCTCCAGAATATTCCAGTTGGCACTTTTCTTACTGCTGCAAGAATTAAATAAAACTCAACTAGCTGTAATGGTACAGTGATTAGCCAGTCAATATATCTGTATACAGTTGGTGTCTCACCTGTTTCAACCCAAACT
>MDTB01063475.1_pt1 | contig 10863 bp, 8 predicted proteins | sample 811161 | NCBI WGS metagenome assembly MDTB01 (sample SAMN05326650, study PRJNA326480) | marine metagenome | isolation source: seawater | place: Mediterranean Sea | collected 2009 | reverse complement strand
TGATAGAATCACGTAGTGAAAAATAATTGTAACCAAAATCAACTAAATTAGCAGTACTATCAATTTGAAATAATAACTTAGACAATTTATTGATTTCAAATTTTAAAGATTTTATTTTTTCATTATAGTACGAATCAATATCAGATGGAGTTACTAACAACTTAACCGGCCCAACTTCACTTGTTTCCATTTCGATGCCTTCTTTAACTATATTATTTGCTTGTTGATCAATTTTTATTTTATCATATGTTTCCATGAATTTTTTTAATTCGTCCGGTGATTGAGCATTTAAAAATGTGAAAAAAATAAGGTATAATATTAATTTAATTCGATTCATATGAATTTATTTCTATGTTTATTATATTAAATTTAAGCTATAATTTTTTTAATAAAAAAAGATTAATATTTGATTTTTATTCTAAATTATATATAAACTGAATTTTTTTCAATTTTTTTAATTAATAAACCGAATAAAATTAATTATTTAATGTTGATTGATTTAGATATCGAAAAAATCAGAGTTGTAATTAATCTAGTGCCAGCAAGCTTTCCATCAGTAGAATCAACCGGGTTGTTATTATTATCTACGTAGAAATAATCTGGAAAACCTAAAAATGCTTCATATTGTTTTTCAAGATAGATACCATACCATGTATCATTGTAATTATATTTAGCTTGTAACGATAATTCAAATTTTACCTCAGCAGGTCGATGTGTCACTATCCCATGTCTTTCGTAATTAATTTTAGGTAGTATAATTAATTTATTAGATAAATATCCTAAGTATATTGTCCAATCATCTGAGTCAGAACCTGAATGTGCACCCCATCTTCTTCCATAATATGTACTGAAATCATAATTATATTTGTTATACCATGTCCCTGAACCCGATGGTCTGTGCCGCGATGAGTAGGTTGTCATTAGATTTGTCCATTCAAACCCCCATATCCATTTTTTAGCTGAACCAATACCATAGTCTCTTATCCCAATTATTGTTGCCATACTATGATCTGGCTGAGAAATTAAGTCAGCTAAGTACATCCTATTATCATTAAAGCCTAACTCCATATATAGTTTTAGATTTCTTTTAGGCATGTTAAACGTTATGTATGTAGATATAGATTGATCCCAATAATCGTGACCACCTACAGTATATTCTTTCTTTAATAGATTATTTGTTAATAAACCCTCAAATATAATTTTTCTTGCATCTGAAGCAGTCCATGCGTAATTATTAATGGACATTCCTCCTGTAATATAATTTCTGCTAAATCCGAAAGATATGTAAATTGGGCCATACCAAGTAACTTGACCATTAAGGGCCGTATAATATATTGCATTGACACCTGTCTCTTCATTCAGCCTGCTAAAAGTATAGAGGCCGTATAAGCCTATATTTTTTAATTTGATTTCATTTATTGTGCCAATTATTTGTGATGGCATTGGAGTTGTATTATTTGTCATTTGTAAAGTTGAATGAAAACCTGGCCCCCACCATCTATTGCCATCGTGCCACCCAAAACCAAAACCTTTATAATGAAAAAAAGCTAAAAAATTTCTAATGTTTTTATTGTTCCTTTTAAAGAAAAAATTTCTATCTAACTTTCTGTCATTCAATACTTTAAATGTACCCTGACGATTTATATCTTTAGTGTCATAAAACTTTTCATTGTAAATATAAGGCTCAATCATTAGTGAAAATAGCGGACTATTCAATGCCAGACTAAACGAATTAAATATTCCATATCCTTTAGAAAAATAGCGCAAATCCATATTCTCTTGATTTGGAGAATTATTATTTAGATAGCCTTCCGATAAAAAATTAAAATTTATTGAAAGTGAATCAGTCGTAAAAAAAATGGGTCTAAAGCTATTTGAAATAAATGGAATCTTGTTATCGTATTGATATTTTTCATTTAAAAAAATATAATTAGGATCTGCTGGCAAGAAGTTTTGTGAAAATAGAAAATTAAGAAAATAGAAAATAAAAATATTACTTATATAAAAAATTGGTTTAAATATTTTACGAATAATCACAAAGAATAAATATGATATTTTTTAAGTGTCAAGAAGACGATAGTTGCCTAAATAAAAATCCGATATTAAACCACATGCTTAAAATAATGATAAAAAACCATGTATCATAAATATTAAAAACAAATGAAAGAAAAAATCCGTTCATACAGAATAAAAAGACTAATATATCTAAGGCTGAAAAAGTAGTGAAACCTGTACCTTTAGTTTTTTTAAATGTGAAAACAGCGTAAGAAATTATTAATAAAAGAGACATAAGTTTTGTTAGGATATTAAGATTGGCGCTGTCTCCAATTTCAAGAAATAATATTGAAGCAGTAATTTGAACAAAAGGAATTATTATTTTATCATTGAGATTAAAAGTAATGAAAATTAAAAAGATTAAAAAAATTAAAGCATTTGATAAATTAAATAATTCTAAATAAACGTTAGATAAAAAAAATAAACATAAAATCATCATAAAAAAAGAAACCATCAAAGTCTTTTCATATGATTGGCTTTTATTTGATAAATCATTTTCTTTTTGCCAAATATAAAATGGCTTAAAATATTTCCATATAAAATTAACATAGGTAGGTGCAGGAGGAGTTAAAATAAATAAAAATAAAAGCGAAATTTGAATTAACATACCTAAGGAATTAAAACTGAAAATCTCATTTAAATATGCTAAAGATCCTGAAATTGATGACAAAAAGAAAATAATGAACAAAGTCAACAAGTAGCTCCCGCTATTTTGAAGAATCAGATGATGAAGATGGATTGTATCAGCATCCATTGGGCTCTTACCTGAAACTAATCTAGTTAAAAAAACACGGGTAGTGTCAGCAATTAAAAATGATGATAATATTAAAAAAGGGGTCATGTCTAAACTAGAATAATTATCTATATCATATGTTTTTTGAAGTAATGGTAGAACCGCAACAAAATAGCCTAAAAATAAACTGCCTGAATCGCCCATAAATACTTTAGCAGATCTTTGATTAAAAAGCAAAAAAGACAGCATTGAAATAGATAAATATAAAGAAAACATTTTAATTTCATTTCCAAAAACAATTGAAATTGAAATACAAAATAAAAAAATGAAACCAGCAGCTAGCCCATCTAATCCATCTATTAAATTAACAGCATTAAAAACTCCAATAAACCACAAAGAAAATATAATTAACAGTACAAATGGACTGACAGGAATTGAAAAATTAAAAAAAACTATTGAATTAAAGTCCCCCCAAAATGTATATGATATATAAAACATAATTGAGAGTTGGATTAATAATTTAATACTCCAAGGCAGGTCGTATTTATCATCAAGCGCCCCAATCAAAACTGTAATTAAACCACAGTATATAAACCAATCTGGAGCTATGTTTTTAACGGCAATAGTAATTAAAAATATCGTGCTAAAAACTATTCCTCCAAATTGTGGCGTAGCTTTTAGATGTTTTTTTCTTGTATTAGGCTTATCTAAAAAAAATTGTGGTAAGAGCTTTACAGCAAAACTAAAAATGATTGTACATAGCATAAAATATAATAGGAGTGGTAGTTGCATAATCTTTTATTTTTTTATTATTTCAATTTTTTTTTTATATGCTTCTTATAGATGTCTTGAATCAAATTTATCTTTGTATCCCAACCATACTTTTCAGTAACTAGATCTCTACCATTGGCACCTACCTGTTTTATTGTTTTACTGGGTAAGCTAAGAATATGATTTAATTTATCAGATAAAGCATAGGCATTTTTAGATGGGACAATCCATCCATTTATGTTATTTTTTACCATATTGATATTTTCACCACAATCAGTAACAAGGACTGGCAATGAGGATGCCCATGCTTCAAGCAAAGACAATGGCTGACCCTCGAATAAAGATGGAAGAACAAATAAATCAGAATTACTATAATATTTTGGAAGTTTTTCGTAAGAGATATCTCCTAAAAATTTAATATACTTTTCAAGAGATAACTTTCTAACCTCATAAGTAAGACTATCTAATTGATTGCCACTTCCAATAATTGATAATTCAATGTTATTATTATTTTTTACAACATACTGTAATGATTTAATTAAATATAAAAAACCCTTTTGAGGGTGAAGTCTGCCCACTGAAATTATTTTGAATTTAGACCTTTTTTTATTGAGTGAATAAAATTTGTTAATATCAACACCATTGGTTATGAAATGAGTCTTTCTTTTCTTTGGAAATAATTGAATTAATTGAGAATTATCTGTAATTACACAATCGTAATTTATTTTTAGTTGAATTATTTTAAGAAAATAATTTTTAATTCTCTTTACGAAATTGTACCTATTAGTTTTAAGTTGATAAGTTGAACCTTGTATTGAAAAAACGATAGGTTTTTTTTTAATTGATGATAACAACTTACCAGGTAATGCGCCTAAATTAGGCATAGAGTGAATTAGCGAAAAGCTAATATTGAAAGCAAAAAAAAACGAATGAAAAATCCAACTTAGCTTTCCTATTATGCTATCAACCTTAGTTAAATAACCTAATCTATATATTTCTAAATGTCCTTTGTTTATTTCATTGGAATCATAGATTTTACCATTTATTCTCAATTTTCTAGTAATCATGGTAACTGAATAATTATGATTTTTAACTAAACCATTAATAAGATATTCTGTAAAAATTTGACCACCGCCAATAAAAGGCTTCCATACTTCTATAAAAATTAAAATTTTTTTTCTTTTTTTTTCCATTATTGTAAGATTAAAATACCTACTAAAAAAATTTTTTATTTTAATAGATCAAAATATATTTTATTATATTTGTGTGACTCTGATTTTTCTGAAAAATTACTCAAGTATCTCTTATATCCATTAGTACCAAATATTTCACAGATTTCTTTATTTTCAAATAGTTTATTCATTGCATTTGTCAATTCTTCAGCATTATTTGGCTTCACAACAAAACCTGTTTCATTGTGAAGATTCACATGATCTGTTGCTGTCCCTAGCGATGTTGTTATACATGGTTTTTTAAAATACATAGATTCTAGTAAGACTTGACCAAATGCCTCTGCAGGCGATATTGATGGCAAAACTGTAAATGTTGTGTTTTTTATCAAATAAAATAAATCGCTATCTTCTAGAAAGCCTAAAATCTTAACATTTTTAATTTTTTCTTTATCAATTCTATTTTCAAGCTTTTCTTTCATTGGGCCAGTGCCAACAATAAAAATTTTATACTTTGTTTTTTTTGAGGCGCTAAGTAGTATATCTAAGCCTTTATACCATCTAAGAGCGCCTATAAAGATTCCAAAACTATTATTACTTTTTACAAGTTTTTGAATCTCATTAGTTGGTTGAGTTTTTTTACGAAAGCGAGACTCATCCAACCATAAATTTATAACTGAACAGTTTTTTTCTCTTGATTTGAGAACACCTGTGTTTTCAATTAACTTCTCACTAGTTGATACTATATGAGACATTTTATTTAAGAATTGATTTACAATAGGATTATACAATGGCTTTATGAATCTATATTTTTCTACATCGCAATGAAAGGTTAATATAGTTGGCTTTTTTATTGTTGTTAATAAAGAATGAAGCTCTATTGTTGGCCAAGGAAAATGAAAATGCAGAATGTCGGATTCATCAGTTAATTTTTTAAATTGCTTAAGAAGCGAGAAACTGAATGGGCTAGACAAGAAAGTAAAATCTTTCTTAAATGATATAGCATCTAAACCATGTATTTTTTCTATTTGATATTTATCTGCTATTGATACAACCCTTACATTAAAACCCTCTTTTAATGAAGACTTTCCTATCTGCCTGACTGCTTCTTCAATACCTCCATGAGCAAAAGGGAAAAAGGTTTTAGTAAAATGAGTAACAGTTTTAATCTATGTTCTCCTTTTTATGATCTGATTACCAATAGAAATTTTTATTTTCTTTATAAAAATTAAAAGTATTTATAATCCCATTTTCTAGAGAAATTGATGGTTTCCAATTCAAATGCTTTTCTAATTTTTTCATACTTATTTCTATAGATCCGGTTTCAACATTTTCCCAATTCTTTGGCCATTCAGTTTTAACTACATTGCCACTGCCAACGATTGCAACAATTAAGTTTGCCATAGTTATAAATTTAGTTGAATTACCATATCCTAAATTATAAACATTTCCGTTAGTTTTTTCTTCAAAGGACGATAATATCATCGCATCAGCAATATCATCAACATATATATAATCTCTACGCTGTTTTCCTTCACCAAAAATTTTTATAGTTTTATCCTCCATAGCTTGTCTTATAAACCAGTTCAAAATACAGTAGCTTGGTTTTTTTATTTGAGCTCTTGGTCCATAGGGATTAGTTATTCTAAATGTTACACTTTTTATACCATAGTGTTTAAAATATGCACTGTAATAATTCTCAGCAGCAAGCTTATTTGCCCCATATACACTTAACGGGTTCATAGGATGGTCCTCTGTAACTGGATTTTGCTTTATCTTGCCATATTGCATTCTTGAGCCAGAAAAGATTATTTTAACATCTTTATTTAGTCTTAAGCAAGCATCTAAAACAACTAAATGGCCTTTGCAATTTATATCATTATCTAAAATGGGATCTATTAAACTGTGATTATAATCAACCTGCCCAGCAAGATTAAAAATTATATCTTTTTGAATGACTAAAGAGTCAATTAATTTTTTGTTTCTTATATCCCCTTTTACATAAGTAATCTTATCCTTAATTTCATTTATATTAAAGTGATTACCACCATAACGAGAAATTTCTGCATCTAGTATTGTAATTTCGTGCCCAAGATTTATTAACTTTGAGGCTATCGTACTTCCAATCATTCCTAAACCACCAGTTATAAGAATTTTTTTTGTTTTCATTTTATGTCTTTATTAAGGTTTGTTGAAGTACGTGAATCAAAATATATTATACCAATTACAATGAGAAAAAAACTCTGGAAAAAATCTGTTTGAAAAGAATTGCCAAAAAAATTTGCTAAAAAATATCCAGGTAAAAAAGCATATACTCCTTTAAATATTGCTCTATAATATTCATTATTTATTTTGGGATAATTTTGTGCCATTTTAAACAGGGAATGCCAAGTAACCAATAAAAAAGTGAGGCAAAAAATACCTCCAAAAGCGAGTGAATCTATAAACATATTTTCAAAACTACTTGGTATGAATTGATCACCAAATCTAAATATATTTGATGCGACGTCATCATTGTAACCAATACCAATTAAAAAAATTAATGGATAATTAATCAAACCTAAAATAAACGATTTCCATATATATACTCTCAAACTAGCACTAGTATCATATAGACTTTTTGCGCTAAGTAGACGATTTATCAATCCAAACTGTGAAATCATTTCGAATGTGAATGAAAATAAAAGAATTAATCCTGAAAATAAAAAAATAGAATATGAATACTTTTTATTTGTTCGATCAATAACAATGAAGTATGTCAAGCCGATAAATAACGATAATAGCCCGCTTCTACTTACAGTAAATACTAAAGCAAATAAAAATAAAATATGTGCAATTAAATATTTGTATTTTTTTAATGTAGTATAAAGACTCAAAAATATAATTGATAAAAAAGAACAAAAAACCCCTAGTTGTACTGAAGTGCCAGCATTTCCGATAAAACTCACAGATCCATCAACAAGATTAAATGAAGTTAATAATGTTAAATTTATTTTTGGATCCTTACTCCAAAAGTCTCTTAAATCAACTCCTTCAAATGCAAAATTATATAATATATAAAACAGATGAATTATGAATGGAACAGAATAAAAAAAAATAATTTTTTTTAAAACCTTTAACCTCTCATTTTTTATCAAAAAAAATCCAGAATAGAAAACTAAAACAATTAAAATTCTTTTTAATGATAACAATGGCATTGAAAAACTAAAGACTCCATCTCGAAAGAGATGAGCATAAAAAGTTGAAAAAAATATAATTAAGGTATAAAAGAAAAAATACTTTGTAAAATTATTAATAGGCACTCCTCTAACTAAAAAATAAATTGCCAGTATAAGACCTATTATTTCGCCAGGAAGAAATGGAATTGACATAATTATGAATTTTGGTGTGTATAGTGGCAACACTGCGCTCAATATTATAGCCCATCCAAAAAAGCTTATTTTATTTAAATTTTTAAAACTGTCTAACATTTTTTTTAACTATCTGCGATTCTTTTTATTTCTTTTTCATATTCGTCAATCACATTTTCAAGTGAAAACTTATTTATTGATTTTTTTAAATTATTAATATTGAAGACTTTATCTCCATTAATTATTTCAAAAACTCTTTTAATAAATAATTTTCTATCACCATTTGGAACTAAAAAACCATTGACCCCATTTTTAATTATTTCTCTTGGACCATGATCTATATCAAATGACACTACAGGGGTACCTAGAGATATAGATTCTAGTAAAACATTTGGCATGCCTTCATAATTTGATACCAATACTGTTATCTTGGCTTTCTTATAAAGATCATAAGGATTATTGTCATAGTTTTGAATTATAATTTTTTTATCAAGCCCATTATTATTAATGTGCTTGATAATTTTATTTTTTAAAGATCCCTCTCCAACCATTCTCATATTAAGCTTATCATCGATTTTTGCCATTTGAGAAAAAAGTTCCAAAAGTATAAAAAGATTTTTCTGCTTTTCAAATCTACCGATATAAAGAATTTCATGTAATTTAATTTTTCCTGATTTTATAGCATTGCTCTGATTATTTTGCAAAAAAGCAGGGTTATAGATTGTTGAAATTTTATTTTCATCTATACCGAAAAAACTTTTCAAATCATTCTTCATTCCAAGGCTTTGAGCAATTATTAAGTCAGATTTTTTATAAAAAAATTTAACAAAAGACTTTACTATAATTTTAGTCCATAGAGAATTTTTATTTGAATATTCATGTGACAGTGTGTTAATTGATCTTGAAATGATTTTGAATTTTTTTTTATAAATAATTCTTATCATAACAAGAATTACAGATAGTTGAGGATTGTAAGAAAAGATTATGGGTGGATTTTTTTTCTTTAATAGTGTTAGAATTTTAAAAAAACTAGATCTCGAATACTTTAGATTCAAACTAGTAACTGCTATTTTTTTGCTAAGTGAGATTGACTTTAAATTTATTTTTTGCAAAACCCACACATTTACCTCATAACCTCTTTTAGAAAGTCCATTGCATAACAAAACACAATTTTTTTCAGCACCACCACCAATTAATGACCCTGTTAAAACGGTAATCATTTTAAATTTAATTGCATGTTCATATTTTTGTAGAGACTTAGATAATTTTTTGCAATGAAATTCCAGTCATTTTGAATTAACTTTTTTTTACTGTTTTTTATAATCTTTTTTTTAAGATTTATATCTTTTTCTAATCTTATGACAGAGTCTGAAATTTCATTCGGACTATTAGTATTGATCGATAAGCCACTATATTCATGCTTAATTATATCTTTACAGCCTGGCGCATTAGTTAAAATTAAAGGCAACCCAGATATTGATGCTTCTACTGCAACATTTGGATGGCCCTCTATGTATGACGGTAATACAAAATAGTCTGAACTTTTATATAAACTTATTAAGTCATCAGATGGAAAGGATATGTTTTTTTTAGGCTCGATCTTATCGATTGAAAAAAAATTTCTTTCTTGCCCAATTTTTTTTGCACGATTTAGAAGGTTTTTTGATCCCTCTCCCACTACTAATACTGCAAACTTATTTGATTTTTTGTTAAGTATTTTAAGTGAATCAATTAGATCAATAAATCCTTTTTTTGGATGATTTCTGCCAACTGAAATAATTATTTTCTTATTAACTGGCAAATTAAACTTTTGCCTAGTGTTGTTTTTATTTATTTTAAAATTAGATATTTTATTAATGTCAATTCCGTTTTGAATATTTGTAATTTTCTTTTTTGGAATATTTAATTTTAAATATTCTTCTCTTATCGAGTCACTAATTGCAATAAAATTATCTACATAATTCAAAGAGTTTAAAATCAGATTATTTCTTTTTTTACTTAACCTTACCCCATAATCAAGATCATTATCGGTTTGTATGTCATCACCAGCTGTTCTTAGAATTATTGGTTTTCCTAATTTTTTTATATCTTTAGCAACACATATCCATGGCCATGACATAATTAACTGGACAATCTCGATTTTATCTGATATGATACAGTCAATGATTGATTTTTTTGTTAACTGATACCACAATCCTCTGCTAATACTTAGCAGAGGATATTTGGCGGAATTGCAGGGCTTTAATTTGTAATTAAGTACCCAACCGTTTTTATTTATATTATTAACGCATTTTTTAGAAGCATATACAGTAACATCATTATCCAAGTTTTTTAATGCTGTAGCTAAGCCATGGGCTTGTGTTTGGGCTCCTCCAATAATTGGAAGGTATGGAAGCATAAAAATTCCAATATTCATTATGTTTTAACTGTTTCATTTATAATGCTAAGCTCTTTATCTATTCTATCGTCCCAGGTATTTAAATATTTTTCTTTTAAAATTTTTATTTTATTAATTTTACTATTCAAGATATCTTTATTATTCATTATTTTATCAATTTTTAAGTGTAAAGAAGAATAGATGTCTTCCTTTTTTATTAAGACAAAAGATTCTCTAATTTTTTCGTCTGTTAAATGCTCATCCCTCTTAGTTATTTTATCAAAATCTAACTTTATAATACATTTCTCATAATTAATTGCTTCTAAAACAGCATTGCTTAAATTGCCACATAAATTTAATGATACAAATATATCAGACTGTAGTAAGAAACTATCTATTTCTTTGTGA
>MDTB01214961.1_pt1 | contig 10864 bp, 6 predicted proteins | sample 811161 | NCBI WGS metagenome assembly MDTB01 (sample SAMN05326650, study PRJNA326480) | marine metagenome | isolation source: seawater | place: Mediterranean Sea | collected 2009 | reverse complement strand
TAGCTACATCATCTGCGGCAACAGAACCAGCAGAACCACCAATACCAAGATTAGAAGCAGTTATCTTTTTAAGTGTTCCATCATCATCTACAAGAACATGACTAACATCACCACTACTTGTTGTTGTAGTAGGATCAGCAGAGTTACCAGTAGTAATAACTGTACCAGTTACATTAGGTAAGGTGATTGTGCGGTCAGCTGTAGGGTCTGTAACAAGAAGAGTTGTCTCAAATGCATCTGCTGTAGCACCCTCAAAGATAATAGATTGAGTAAACGTGTTACCACTCGCAACACCATCAAAGTCCTGTATGAGTTTATTAAACTCTACACGAAACTCTTCTAGGCTTTTATCTGGTGTAATTGCACTTGCTGTAATTGACATTATTCTTTACTCACTAATTGTTGTATCAAGTTTTTTATTTCGTGAATTTCAGATTTGATATTATTTATTTGTCTTGTTGCGTCCCTTATTTCATCTCTTGATTCTTGTGCCTCTTTTGCTCGTTTTTTAGCCCGTTCGTGTGCGCTACGATTACGATTAATTATAGCATGAGATTTTGTATCTCTTATTAAATCTGTATGACCCTCAACTTGAACAAATCTATCACTCATTTTATGTCACCAATGCTATCGCTCTAAGTTCCTTGATACGTGGAATCTGTGCGCTGTTTGTTCCTTGCATAATTATCTTAATCTGAAAAGAAATAAATTCTTCTAAGGGATCACCAATTCCATCATCTGTTACTCCAGCAGTATAAATGTATTCTTGGAAATCATTCACATCAGCAGATGCTGGTGTGCTATTATCATCAACACCAGTTGTATTAAAATAACGATATCCCAGATCATCAAATTCTGTTGCATCATCTGTTCTCAATATTTTGTACATTAATTTTATTTCTGAAGATGCCGGCCTGTGTGCAGAGAGTAACACTTTAATTGCTGTAGCAGAATTCTCTAGAGTTATTTTCTTTGTAAGATAAATTGCTGCATTGTTGTCTCCCTCTGGTTCAGTAGATGCAACGAAATCAGTTGTGGGATAAACATCAGAAGATGAATCTATATTGTCTATCATATTTTGTGAAGCCATCCACGAACAACGTGACATATCAATAACCGGCGATAAGTTTGGATTTGAAGAGAGCATTGTGATTGGCATCTCAAAAGATTTAACACTGCCCATTTCATTTGTTTCATTAATTCCTGAAGCAATCATTTGAGGAGTATCAAAAAAGATATTTTCATTTATATCATATCCTACAGCATCTGATAAACTCTTTTTAATAAATGATGTTTCACTTCCACTTGGACTTGTAGCAGAGGTTGTTCGTATTTTTGCAGAGAGACTAGCATCTGGAAATTCTAGCACTGACATTAGAGATTTAGCAACGTCAAAATGATTATTTTCTGTAACACGAATAGAATTACCTCCACCTTCAGCTGTTCCAGAATCAGCAATTACGGGGGTGCTACTTAATGTAACAGTATAAGACTCCATGTTTATATTAGAGATACTTGTATGCACTTTGTTAATTTCTGTAAAAGGAACTTTGTGTAATTGATAGAGTCGCACAGTTGCCCCATCCGCATGAGCTGCAGCAGTTGTCCCACCCTCTGCTCTAGTAATTACTGACACAGCATTTCCACTTATAGTAGTATACTTCATAATCTCATTATCGATTTTAATGAAGTATTCATTAGCTGCAGTTTTTGAATATTTACCAGATGTATCATCAAAGTTGGTCCCACTTGTTAAAGTAAGAGAAGTATCACTCGCAGTTATAGCACCATTAAGTGTTGTAGATGCGCCAGATGTGGCACCGTCGATAACCACATTATTACTAGTAGAGTACATTCCGTGAGGAAAAAAAGTATTAACTTTTAATTCTGTATTTCCATTTGTAAAAACAAGGGGGTTTTGTGGTAATTTTTTTGAAATAACTGGATCATTTCTTAAAGTAACAGTTCCCTCAGTGTTAGTGGTAAACTTAGCTGCTCTAAGTGTAAATTTTAAATCTTCTGTGGGAGACTCTGACCATGTGGAGTTATTTGAGGATTTGAAAAGAACTCCAGCATGTGGCTGTGTTGAAATATTTCTATTTCCACCAATCTCTTGATCTCCAAGATTGGTTATCCATATCTTGTAGTCTGGTAAATGAGTTTTAACCACAAGAGCATACTCCACATTTTCCATTACATATATGGGAGCTTGAAATTGAAATGTCGTTGCTGTTGCAGCAGTTGAAGATATATTAACCTTATCTGGAAACATAATTGCGAAGCCATATGGTAAAACTTTTTGGCCAGGATAGCCATTTACAGTTTCTCTAATTTCTACACCAATAGGTATATCACTATGTTTACTCTCGAAATATAAGTCTACAGAGGTAAGAAATCTTCCACCAGCTCTATCCTCATCTTCAGATTGTATAGTAAAAGTCTGCGCTAATGGATGTCCTTGTCTACTCATTTTTATACCTCCGTCTCCTTAGTATTTATAACTAATTTTAACTCATGTTTCCACAACTTCTCTATATTTTCCTTATTGAATGACCACTTTCCTAATAAAGCAGTCCTTATTTTGTTGCTATGATTTTTTATCCCATGTAAGTATGATCCATTAATAAACCATATTTGTTTACTATACATAGGTATCGTTTCTTTTTCAGTAATAAAGTCATGTGATCCCTCTAACATTACTAAAAAACGTAATGACCAAGGATCGTCTAAATGTAATGGTAAAAATTCATTACCGCCTAGTTCCGCAAATCTTAAATCATGAACCCCTTCCATTTTTGTGATAGTGGCAGGCAACGACATATCACTCACATGTTTTTGTTCGTATTGTATATCATCTCTTTCTTCGGGTAGTTCCGTTCCATAAACAATTCGGCCCTCTATAGTTTTTTCTGTTGTTATTTTAGATTGATCACAAATTTCTAATGCATAATCAACCCACTCATCATCAACATTGTCTATATGTTTTACTAAAGGTAGTTTCTTTGCTTTTGCATATTGACGCAATGTTTTTATTTTTTTAGTACCCAAACTCATTATCTTTAGCATGCTCAAAGTGGGGTGCAGTTTTAAAGTCTTGTGTGATTCTACCTCTTCTTTTGTTTCCCCTGTCTGGCACACCATCATCATCCACTTGCCAGTCTACTATTCTAATATAGAGATCATTTAATTGATAATAATTTTTATCTGATGCACTATTTGATGTTACAGAAGCATCTACTTTTTCTATTTTTTCATTCAGTGTAGAGAACATTATGTCTTCTATTTCTTCAACACTATATGAAACATATTGTCCCATATTTCTACCAATGTTACCTACACCTTTAAATCTTAATAGTGGTTTCAATCTTGATCTATATCCTGTTTCTCTCATATATCTCCTAACCAAATCTACTTGATCTTTTAGGGAGAACTCATTGACTCCTTTTACGATAATTGTACCAGTATTAATAAGCATATTCTCACTCATACAATTTTTTAATGCAATCAATTTCGGTTCACAATATTCTCCACCATTATCAAGTTTTTGATATACTTCTTTATTATCTGCACCATTCATTGATAATAGGACTGATCTAAGCCCAGCATTTTTAAGAGATTGGAGGTACTTTAACGATGAAAGTTTTACGCCGTTAGTGGTTAAACTAACTCTATGACCACATTTTTTAACATTTGTAATTATATCTGGTAGGTCTTTTCTAACGGTAGGTTCGGCACCTATCAATCGAACAGTTATTTTATCGGGTAATTTTTTTAAAAATTCATAGAGTTTTTCAACATCCATATCAGGAATATGTCTATTAGGAATATAACAATTTGCACATTCCATATTACATCTATGTGTAATATCAGCTAAAAGTAGGTCGAAGGGGTTGTCTTCTGGTTCATATATTTTATAATCAATTCGCATTTTAAATAGTGCCTATCCATGATTTGTCTTAAAAAAATTTTTAATTATCCAAGCGTGTATATCTATTTCCCATTTACGAGTTCGATTATCCCACGCATCTGGTTTTGCATGGTGGGCATTGTGTAAACCACACCCCATTGTTAGTAGATTTACCCATATGTTATTTGTACTAAGATCATTCGTATCAGATATACGATACCCATAACGATGACAGAATACATTCACCATACCAGCACAATGAAATGCGTATACAGAAGGAACACTGATAAGAAACGCAGCAACTCTCCAATCTATCAATGCAATTAAAACATAAGTTCCTATCAAAATCTTGAAGTAGTGATCATGTATGTTTCGTATCCACTTATCTCTTAGAAGGTCGAGAACATGTTTGCCATACTTACGTTCTATCTTAAATGATCTCCAAAACGTAAACCACACTCTCCATCCAGACTGACAACCATGTGGGTCTTCCTCTGTATCACTCATAACATGATGTTTTCTATGAACCCCTGCCCATGCAATTGGACTACCGAAACAGTTAAATACGCCAAGTATTACTAATAGTCTCCTTCTCCAATATCCTGTCTCGAAACTACGATGAGCTAAATATCGGTGAAGTCCTATTTCACCACCTATCTTTACAAATATAAACCATCCAAGTAAACTTAATGATAACCATGCCCAATCACTATACACTATAGCAGCAATAGCAACCACATGGTTAAATAATAATACTAATTTTACTTTATTCTCTAGTTTCATCCCCTATTTATTCTCACTTAAATCATGCTCTTATTTCATCTACAAATTCTAATTTCTTTTTTTTGCAAATAAGATTTTACTGTTACTAACCATAATTTCACTTTTAGACAGTATCTTTTTCTTGACTAACCAACCAACTGCAAAAAATAATGGACGGATTGTATATTTCATACAATAAAAATAAAGAGGCAACTTTTGACCACGCATTTCTTTTCTCAAATTTATTGTGCGCCTTTTAGCAGTTCTCTCTAGAATAACTCTGATTATATTATTTGTTGGCATCCTTTTAACCAGAGGCCCAAATAATTTATGATAACCTAATTGATACTCTTCTTGTCGCATGTGTGATTTTTGATACTTCATCCAAATTGAGTTACGGAAACTACCAAACCCATACATTTGATTCATAGCAGTGCATATTATTTTATCCTCAGAGCCGCCGCCCCAGGCGCCGGCATCGCCATAATCACCACCAAACTCGCCATCGTCACCCTTAAAGTCTCCACCCACTGCTCCATTGCCGCCCGAGTCAGGCCCACAAACATCGGCCGGCATTTCATCAAGAAATGTCTCAAACAAGTCTGTCACCCAAACTGGATCAGGACAACCGAGCACGTCTGGTGCGGCATCTTTCTGCCCTCCGCCTTGATCGCCTGGGTTGCCACTGGTATCTCCCTCATCATAGTTACCATTAACCTGGCCTATATGAGGGTGGTTTCCAGTTATATTTGTCGTTGCAGTTACACTCGTTGCTACGATTATTGCATTTTTTGTGGAAACAATAGTTTCTTGAGTGGTTTCAAGAATACCATTCGCATTGTAAATGGTTTGTGCCGCAGTTATTGGATCACGGTCAAGTCTATTTGTGGGACTTGAAGTAATTCTAAATTGTAACTCTCCAGCAGGAAATTGTGGATTTCCAAAGATTTTTGGATTTGGAATTGATAAAGTTCCTATTACGGTGCCTGCTGCATTTGTAACTAATTGGTCTCCTTTTACTGGAGTTGCTGTTTCATTTATTGGAGTAAACGAAGCATCTTTTGGAGTTACCAAAGAACTAGCATCATATCCAGCCAAATACACGTATACCTTTTGATTTGGTTTTAGTCCAAATGCTCGAAAATCTATATCTTTTGCTCTACAATATGGAACTAGAGCTCTTGATATAACTTTACTGCCCTGTGATTCTCTGTCAACTTGAGCAATAGCTGCTGTTGAAACTGATATTTCTCCAGATTCAGTGCGATATGTTTCTACACTTCTTACTATTTCTCCATCTGAATCTGTTATAAAATCTCCATCACTTTCAGTGGTGCCAGACCACTGAGATTCCCAACTATTCCAAATAGTCCCTGTTTGGTTTTTAACCGCACTTATAACTGCATCAAAATTACCATCCACATTAACTACGAGCTCTGGAGCAACAGCAGTCTCAAACCATTCATCACTGTCTGGTGTTAGAAATACACTGCCTAACCAAGAAAATGTATGGAAAGCAGCAACTCTTTCTATAGTTGAAGCGTAAGGTTGCTCTACAACTGCTTCCTCTGTGAAGGGAAGAGTTAACAAACGCCCAGTTCTCCGATATCCTGCTGCTTGTCTCTCATTATTGCCATTGTTGTCAGCAGTGACGGTGATAGATTCATTTAATCTATTAACATTCATATGATGCTGCGGGCGTAGTTCATTGTTCTCCATATCAATGGAGTTTTTATAATCTTTATGAGCAGTGTCACCTATACGATGGCCATCAAAATTATCAACCACAAATCCAGCTTTAAATCTATTTAATCCATTCGCATCCGTTGTTTCAAAAGACTCTGCATCTCTTTCCAGCATATTAAGAGCAGTGTAATATTCAACATGGTCAAGTCTTTGTTCAATCTTACCAATGTCTTTCATGGTGAATCTTTGATGTCGTTTTCTTACCACAATGACCTTTCTTGGGTCAAAAGTATATGCTGGAAGAAAAATATCAAATAATCTTAAACCTATCTCTGGAACCGTGGGTAAATTAGGACTCTCAGATGAAGTTCCCTCATGGACAGTAAATTTTCCAGTTTCTCCTAAATGAACACTAACTTTTTTTGGAAGATAATGTTCAAAATCACTTTGAACTAAAGAACCTGGCTTTAAAAAATCGACTGTAGATGATCCTGTTCCAGAAAATACTCTACTATTAAAATCAAATGAATTTCCAGTTACTTCATCAACAGCAGAGAGTGTGTTCGATGTTCCAGCAATATCCGCAACTCTAGGTCTAAAATCATAAGTGTCTTGAAGTGGGAACAATCCAGTAGGTTTCGACTCATCTGGATCAACTTTTGTTGCTGCATATTGGGGTATATCATCATACCTCATTTGTAATGCAACATCTGAATATGAATCTACACTTAATAGGTCGCCTGATCCGTGATCCATATAATCATAAACTATTAAGAGTCTACCAGTTGGTAAAGATGAGCCAGGTTTTATTTGAAGTCGAGAAATATCATAGAAATTATCTCTCATTCCTGTATCAAGAGTATATCTACCTGTAATTGCGATACTGCCATCTGTAACTGCTGAAACCTTTGCAGTTGCACCAGAGGATGATCCAGTGATTGTATCAGAGGTAGTAAATGCTGTTGGTGCGGAAGATGCAAAACTCATGGGAGAAGTTGTATCAATTATTCTAGCTTCTGCTCCAGTGATCGATCCTGTAATTTTTTCTCCTCTTATAAATGATCCACTAACGTCTGTTAAAGTTAAACTTGGAGTAGTTGCGTCTGCACTTGAACTTTCAGAATCAAAAACTGCAACAAGATTAAATACATCAGCTCTACCAAGAGAGATGATTTTATCTGAAGGTCTAGTGCCAAAAGCATCAGTTGTTCCAGTTGCAACTTTAAGCTGCTTCATAAGATTAACAGTTTTGTTTTTCTGTGTAACTGAAGTTTTTAAGAGAGTTGCCGTTACTTTTACCTTTGCAGAATTACCAAAGACATCAGCATTTGTAATTGAAAGAGTAGAGCCACTAGCAGAAAATCCAGTTGAGGCACTTACGATATCACCTTGGGATGCAGTTACAGTGCTTGTCCCTATCGCACTTCCAGCAGTTAAAATAGATACTGTATAATCTTTTTCTGAGTGAGAGAGAAAAGTTTCATTCGTTTGAGCATTGAATGTTACCACTCCTGATGCGTTGGTAGTTCCTACAAATTGTCTCCTCACCGTATACTGTGTATCAGTTGCACCAGAATTAGTTGCTGTTAAAAGTGTTTTAATAACCTTCTTCGGAAGTTTATATAAAGAAATATTTTTCTCTGTATCTTTTAATTTTGCACCCTCAGTGACAAAGCCCTCTTGAATAAGAGAACCACCAGTTGTCTCTAGTTCAACTGAATCTGTTCCATTTTCAAGTAAGATATCTGCGAACACGTTTCCTAATTCTTCAAGAATAAAATCAGCAGTAAAGTCTTGACCAGAGTCATCATCAGCCATACGGACTTGTCTAAAATCAACGAAACTAAAAGTTTCAATTTTTGAAATTGTGATATCAGTTGATCCATCACCACCAGAAACTTCAATCAACCCACCAGTTAGAGCAGAATCAGATGCGATAAGTTTTTCACCAGAACTAAATGCACCAACAACCCCTGTTAGATTAACACTTGTTGATGATGTTCCTGATGCAAAAACAAAGCCAGTTGCACCAGAGGTATTACCTGTAATTTGAATACCACCACTTGAGTGAGATGCTAAAAGAGTAGGACTAGGTGTACCACTTAATGTTAATTTAGTGAATGGTTGCAAGTCGAACATAAACAATTTATATTGTGAATCAAAATTTGTTGCGCTTGCTCCAGCAGTTCCAGAGTGATACTCAATCGCACGAGCTTTTCCTACACCAATCAAATTTCCATTAGCAGAGCCTCTAGTCGTATTTGGAGCATCATATAATTCTATTTTTTTAAAGGCAGTGGTTTCACCAGTTACAGCTGTTATGTCAGGACTACCATAGACATTTGTGATGAGTGCAAAGTTACCCACATCAAAAGATGTAACTCCAGCATTAACTGTTGCAAAGTCTCTTGCCTTTTTTATATCTTTAATCGTGTGTGCAATCTTTTCAACTTCATACCCTTTGATATATGCTTTGCCTGGAGAGATACGAAAAGCTAGTAAATCTGAACTTAGGGTGTTCCCGTCATCTGTTGTGGACCCAGTTATTAAAGAGCGACTTTGAAAAACTCCATCATAATCTATAGAATCGTTATCAAGACACTCTCTTACTTGAGCTTGAAATGGACGAATTGTGTAATCACCAGATTCCTCTGATGTTCTTCGGGCTAGAGTTTCCTCTAAAATAGAATATTCTGTCTGTCTAACAAGACTCTGAATAACTCCCTCTTTAATATCCATGAGTTGAACAAAACTAGAATCTGCTGTGGAAGACCTTGCAAGTTTTGTTAAAGCTAATGAAATTTTAAGTCTATGAGCACCTTTTGCAGCAAAGTTGTTTGATCCAGTAGCATTGTCCAAAAGAGTTGTGTCTGTCTCTGGAGTAACGAGTGTCTCTGTTACGGTAAACCCAACACGAAAAGAGGGATTGGCATTATAAGGGTCTAACACTAAAGTCTCTTCGGAGCAAGTGACAAAATGACCTCTTACATAGTAAACACCAGATTCAATTCTTACAGCAGACCCCACTCTTGCAGCTGGACCTGTCGCACTTGAAAGATTAGCAATAGTATCTGTTGCAGCTTGACCCTCTACAGTTGCTTTAAATGATGAGGTAAATGCTGTCGCAGATGCTGCTCCAGAGGAATAACTCGTAGTGTGAGTGATGCCAGTGTCTGCTAAAATATTTTCCCCATCTGCAAAAACTGTTGATACGTTATCTGTTCCCGTTTTAACATAGTCGAGATGAAGAAGGGGTTGATCAGTTGACGTTGCTGCAGTAAATCCAATAACTTGAGCAGTCACACCAGTTGTTGCTCCAGTAATGGTAACAGGAGTTGTCGCATTATAGTATTGAGAAGGATCAACTGTCTCACTTCCAAATGTTGATGCAAGTTTTAATGTAAAAAACTGATTATTATAAGACATTTGGCCAGGAACGACCATTGCACCTTCTCTAAAAACGTGACTACTATGTTTCTCAATTTGGTTTTGAAGAGTAGACTGTAATTGCGTTAACTCCCGAGCTTGTATTGCAAAGCCAGGACGAAACAGTGTGCGTTTAAAATTATCTGTCTCATCAAAATCATCATAGTATGGTGAGACATTTAAATCAGTTTTTTGTGCCATATTAGAATTCCACTATAACTTTAATATCTTCGGTTTGGTCTGTAGCTCTTGAAATCGGTTTTCTTAGTTCCCTATAAATTATGTTACCACTGTCAGGTTGTAGTTCTGGATTTGCATGACCGTTAGTAAAAGTTATAGTGTTACCACCAGCTAGTGTAACAGCAGAATCAGAGTCGGCGTCTGGTGTTCCAGTTGCACCAGTGGTCGCACCAGTGACCGTTGTAGCACCGCTGAACGCAACATAAGCACCAGTTGTACTATCTGTTCCATAGTCTGCAAACCTCTCCTGAGAGTAGTATAAAATTTTCAGAGTGCTGTCCCATTCAACAACTCTACCAATCGCACCAGTTGTTGCTTGAGAGATTTTCTCATCTGCTTGGAAAGTGCCAGGCGATCCACTAAATTGCATAGCATAAGTGGTTCTAAATGATGTTGCGGTTCCCACAGTGGATGTTCCAAATGTGGTAGGATCAGCAACTAGATTAATATTTCTGAAATCATTACCAGTTAAAAAGTCATCGTTGTCAGCACCTTCAAGTGTGGTTTGCATCATCACATAATGACCACCAAGTTGAGCTGCATTGTCAGAACCATGACCACCCTTCGGACTGATAACAACTGAGATAGCTGCACCAGAACCACCAAGAGTAGCAGGCGTCTCCAGAGTTGAGTTCGAGAACAAATAGGAAGAAGAATGTAAGTTATTAACTGTTCCAAATGTGTATCCAGAACCTCCTTGAAACACATCTGTATTGCCAGTATCAACTCCTGAAATTGCTCCATCTGCCACTGTAATTTTTATAATAGCACCACTTGATGTTCCTTGACCTGTTCCGTCACCATACACTGGAGCATAGTATGTACCGTTTGTCAAACTAGCTC
>MDTB01194091.1_pt1 | contig 10864 bp, 9 predicted proteins | sample 811161 | NCBI WGS metagenome assembly MDTB01 (sample SAMN05326650, study PRJNA326480) | marine metagenome | isolation source: seawater | place: Mediterranean Sea | collected 2009 | reverse complement strand
TAATTCTAAAAATTCCAAAAATAATAAGCCTACCAAAAAACGAAAACGTCCACTTCTATTATTGTTATCGGCTGCTCAAAAAATTAAGGCAAATAACTTACAGCAGGCGAAAAAGAGTCTCAAATCTCGTAATTCTAAAAATTCCAAAAATAATAAGCCAACAAAAAAGAGAAAGCGTTGTCCAAATGGACAAAGAAAAAATAAAAAAGGCGAATGTGTTTCTAAAAAATAAATTTATAAATTTATTAAAAGTTTAATTATAGAATATTTATTTGATTTTGATTTGTTTTGTTTTTTTTTTTAAAATAAATAATGTTTATTTATATTAATGAAAACTTTAACTAAAGTAAAAATTGGTGTTTCTATTTTAATATGTTTACTACTTTTGTCAGCAATTGCCAGAAAAACACGTGAAAATTTTCAAGCTGAAATCAATGCCAAAAATCTTACATCAAACTTAAAAGTTTTTGGAAATAGAAATCCTGAAGAAATATCTGTTTCCGACATGACCCAACTTGGATTTAAAATTATAGAAGAAGATGATAATAACTTAGCAAACCTTAATACAACCCGCGTGAATCCAAATGAAACCCGAACCTGTGTTTTATCTAACAAAACCGACGAAGAGCGTAATTTAGCAATTCAGAGTGACACAAACGAAGCAAAACGTCAATTTGATTTATTAGTTCAAAAAAAAATGGAAGAAGTTCAAAATAGACCCGAACATGAAATGACTCGTGACCCAGATCCTTGTAGTTTGCTTCAATTTCCAGCTATTTTAAGTTAATCACTTTCTTCTTGTGCTTGTCCTTGTGCTTGTCTTCTTATTCTTTCAATTTCAATTTGTCTTCCTAGTCTTATTCCTATTAAATATCTTAATGAATAAAACATTAAAATTCCTATAATTATTAAAATAATGTAAATTGCTAATCCATGTCTATTAAGTTGATAAGCAAAATCTTTTAATTGATTTAGTGATTTTTTTAAAGAATTTCCTATATTTGTAAGGGTTTTGGAAAATACATATTGTCTTCCCTTGCCCATGCCCATGCCTCCCATACCCATGCCACCCATGCCTCCCATACCCATGCCACCCATAGCACCCATGCCACCCATTCCACCCATACCTCCCATTCCACCCATACCTCCCATTCTCATATTAGGCATCATTACTATTAATAATAAATAATAAAATAAAAATAAATATTAAATAAATTTAGATATTAACGGTTTTCCAAGTTTTATGTGGTATATTTGGAATACCTAATTTTTTGGCAAATTTTTGATAAGTAACCGACCTTTCATTGGCATTTTTAATATTATTTAATTCGCGCTTACCACCTTTTTTATTATCATGTGGATTGATGCACACTATAGAATCAATCAACGCGTATTTATTTTTTTTATCTAATCCATTTGCCCAAATATATAAATAATCTATACCCCATCCAATTAATATTGGATCATAATATTTCATTAACTTATCCAGAGCAGGTCTATTAAATAGGGGGACATTCACTTCAACAAAATTAGTATATCTTATTTGGTTTTTCTGTTTGTGGGTTTTTGTTATATCGTGGGATATTTTACATTCAGTCGTGTTTTTAAATGTAGGTCCACAAATATCAAGATTATATTTTTCAGATATGGCAAACATATTATTTATATCATCTACATAAAATATGATATCATCATCTAAAATAAAAAAACGTTCGTATTTACTTAATACATCTTGGTAATTTTCGTAAATATGGTGAAAATTTTGAAATTTAGAACCTTTTCTTTTTAAAATATAATCGACCTTGGATGCATACTTTTTATAGATTGAATCGTTTTTACCATAATAAACAACCATTACATCAAAATTTTGTTTATCTCCAATCCAAAGTTTATCAAATTTTGTATTATCCCCAGCAGATGTGAATACTAAGTTTTTATGTGGTTTGTTAAAAGTGGGTTTATTTACTTCTTTATTTACCTGTAGAGGATTTTCGGCGTCAGTGTTGTTATTTAAAGTTAATTCCAGACCGGTAACTTTATTTATAAAAGTTTCCGAAATATTGATTGAATTTTTAAAAGGATTGAAATCAATAAATTTATCAAAAAATAAAATTATTATTATTGAAATGAATATAATAATCGCCACTGTAAGTATTTTGTCTTTCATATAATTATTTAAAATATAATATTAGTAATCTTAAAATTAAATTAAATAAAACACGCTAAAATTACTATAAATATAAAAGTTAATAGAACTCTAAATATATTATCAAATACTAACATTCCTCTAACATACCCTTGAAAGAATTTATTATCATTATCTGTATCACATGCTGTATTTTTAAGAACCAGAACACTTTGAAATAAACCTAAAGTCTCCATTTTTTTAAAAGTAGATTCTTTGAACTTTAGTTTTAATTTGTTAAATCGATTCAATACAAGATTATAAATTATACCACTTTCAAATGCCGATATTATAGTCGTATAAAAACATAATTGAATGATTTTTTCAAGTTTAGTAGGATATTCTATTACTGGGATTTTTGAAGATGAATGTATCTGTAACCAGATAAGTGTCAATGGTATAAACACTAAAATATATGTTCTTCTATACTGTGTAAGGTGTAAAATATTTACTACAAGTGATGATAGAGTGATAAAAACAGCCATGACCATTATTACAACATACTTATTTGAATTTCGTTTTAAAGTTATACTAAATTCTGTATTAGGCCATAAATCGCCAGGACAACAAAGATATTCGATATCTTGATGTGTTACCTCCACATTTTCAATATTCCATTCATTATGGGAAAATGAACTTGAAACTGAAATATTCTTTACATTTCTGAGATCGCTTAGAAAAACTGGGGTAAATATTTGATTATGATGTGGATTAATAACCATCATTTCCATAGCTTTATCGTAAAAAGAATTTTCCAATTCAGAGTATCTAAACGGTCTTAGATTAAGGATTGCCTTTGGATATTTCCATGAACCAAATGTCATATTACAAACTTGGGTATCGAATGGGAAATTTACTAATGAAAGTTTACACGAAAAGGTATATGCTGTAGGTCTATTATATATAATTAAACCATTACTATATAGTTTTGAAATACCTGCTTGGTCAAAAACTTCGGGTTTTGAACCAGCATTATATAATTCTAAGTCAGGTTGCCATATTAAATTATTTGGAACTACAATAAAATCGGGGTCATGAGCGTGTTGTGTGTGACTTGATTCATCATCCCATTTCAAATACTGATCCTCCCAAATTAATGTCGTTAATGTATTAAGTTTTATTGTTTCCGCCTTTTGATCAAAAAATACCAAACTTTCAATACTAATACCATAAAGAAGATTAATAGTATCCGAATTATTTAATACCGGAATATTTAGTTTATTATAATTCTCAAAAATATCTCTTCTCAAATCTGATTCTGAATAATCAACCATATTCATAAATATATCCATGTCACTAGTATTATTAACATTTTCATATCCGCTTCCACTTCCACTATCATCGCTTGTATTACTTTCAGTATGTGGAAAATTAGGATTTGAATATACGGTATTTAATAGATTAAATATCAAAAATAAATTTAACATAAAAATTAATTATTAATATAATTCTTTCTTTAGATAATTTCAAAATTAAAAATTAAAATAAGCATGATAGTTTACATAGTCACAGTAAATAAAATTATTTAAATAAATTTAATTTTCATTCGAAAAAATAACTCCAATAATTACGAAAAACGTAAATGGTAGTATTATTCTAAAAACGTTGTCGACTACTATAAAAATTCTTGAAACCTCATTGAACAGAAGGAATTCTTTATATGTTAAGGAAAGATTCTTATCGTCAAATTGAATAACTTTCACAACATTCTTGCTAACTACCTCATTATCATTTCGCATTTCTTGATTAATATTATCTATTTTTCTTTGACGTCGTTTTCTTATAGTAGATTGTAATTCAACAACTTCACCAGATTCAATGTTAGTATTTGATTCCTTATTTGACACTTTATTAGATTCCGTATTTGAAAGAGCATTTATTACTGTGCCAAATTCATCAAAATATTCAAGTTCATCAACATTTTGTGAACGTTTATTTTGGGAATTTTGACAATTACTTTCATTTTCTAATTCTAATTCTACAATAGGTAATGTTGTTTGTTTTTTTAAACGGATAAAATCTTCGTGATTATTACGTTCATTAATCCTATTTATTTTTTCTTGTCTTAATCTTTTAATAATATCTGTGTAATCAACTACTCTATCAAACATGCTAAAAATCATAGATGATTTTGAAGTTATAAAAGTGTAAACGATTCCACTTTCAATCGATACTATCATAGATGTTATAAAACAAGTTAAGAAAAACTGGTCCATAAGAGTATAATATCCAACAACTGGGATTTTATCGGCAATCGTTAATTGAAGTGCCAAAATAGTTAATGGAATAAATACAGCCGTTCCTGTTCGACTCAAGTTATCGGGTTTTATTAACATAATAATAAAACTAACAACAACAAGCGAAATAGTCATACCCATATTCAACTTATAGTAGTGTGTATATCTAGATAACAAAAAGTGATATTCATTTATATCAAACAATAAATCACCACAACAATCACGGGTTTGGTTATAATTTTTAACATAATAATCTTCGAGATTCCATTCACTATGACTAAACGATTCTAGAACATCTATTTGAGTATCTGCCGCACCATGTGGACTTAATGTTAATAAAGTATTATCATATGTCCAAGAACCGAATCTTAAAAAGCAATCTTGGGTATCAAAAGGAAAATCATGTAATTCAAGAGCACAACTAAACTTATATACCGTTGGCATACTCCATAACATATTTCCGTCACTATAAAGATACATACCTCCTTTTAAAGTATATACATCTGGTTTTGTAGCCGCATTTATTAATTCGATATCGGGTGTCCAAACTTCATCATTATCAAGAGTTAATTGAGTAATCTGATATTCAGAAGTATTCCATTTTAAAAGACTATTCTGCCAGTATTTTCGTAACCAAATATTTAATTGGATTGTTTCTTCGATTTGATTAAATGATTCAATATTCTGAACAGCTAAACCAATAGTTACATCAAGAGTATCATTAAATCTTTCAACAGGTCGTGTATATTTATTATAGTCTGTTAATAAAGAAGTTCTAAGTTGTTGTTCGATTTGACTAGCATTAAGAGGTATAAAACTATTTACTAATAAAAGTGATAGTCCGAGGAAGAGTTTGGGGAGACAAAAATTCATTAATTTATTATTATTTAAGACTCTATCTTTAAATAAAAATCTAATATTTTTCTTTTAAATCTAAAAAAATCTAATATCTGTATTTAAAAATAATATTGATTTTTCATATCTTTTGAAATTTTATTATATGTTTAAATTATAATGAAATTTAATAATCAAATATTTGTAGTAGCTGCTCTTTTTATACTACTTGTGGTTCTCTGTTTTTCATGGGTATCGCGTGAATTGTTTTCTGGTCATGAAAGCACCACATCAGTATTTCCAGTAAATTCTTTAAATAATTCAAAATACGACCCTGATGGATATAATGGATTAACATATTATCAAGATTTTGAAACTCATTATAATTCAACACATTTGCCTAGACAGTAAACCCATTTAATATTACCTTAATTTTTTTTAATGTTTTACTATATTATGTCTTCTATACTTTGTATAGGTAATTTTGGAACGGGTCGGATTGAACAAACAAATGTAGCAACTCTTTTATGTAATCTTTGTCATGAAGATGAAGTAAAATTAATATTAGGATTAGGAAATAATATTTATCCAGATGGTGTGTCATCTATAAATGATAACCAATTTTTAGAAAAGTTTGAAATACCATATAGTATTTTACCAAATAATATAAAATTTTACAATATTTTAGGTAATAGAGATTACCATTTAAAAAATTCACCAAGAACTCAAATAAATTATCACAAATCTGGCAAGAGTTTCCGTTGGATTATGCCATATAACTATTACTGTTTTATAAAACAATTTGACGGAGTTCCAGTTGAATTTATTGCCTTAGATACCAACTTAGATAAAATGAAAAATCGTGTTAGTCAGGAAAAATGGGCTATTAATACACTTCTTGAAAGTAAAGGTCGGTGGAGGATACTGTTTGGACATCATCCATGGAATAGTTTTGGAGCAGAAGGTAAATTAAAAAAAGCAGGGTCAAAGTTAGATGATTTATATCAAAAATTAGTTGATACTGGTAAAGTAGATTTGATAATATCTGGTCACGAAAATTCACAACAACACATCTATATTCCTGAAAAACCAGATATGATTATTTCAGGTGTTGGTGGATATACTCATAAAGAAGATGAGAGCAATTCGGTTCTTTTAGCAAAGGAATTAAAATTTAGATCTATTGAGGCTGGATGTGTTAAAATAGATGTAAGACGGAATGAGTTAAGAGTAAGTTTTTACAATACACAAAATAAGGTGTTATATAGTTTTAAAATTAAAAAGGCATAAATAAAATATTTGACTATTTTAATTATGTATCTACAAGAATTTTATTTAGATTTTTTAAAAGAACACAAGTATAGGTATATTTTGTACCTATTCACTCTTCTTTATATACCGATAAGTAAGGTAGGTATACCTCATTTTTATGGAAAATTAATAGGTTACATAAATGATAAAAAAATTATTAAAGCGTTCCATATTTTGATAGCTTTAATAGGGTTATGGTTTTTGACACAAGTTGTCCATACAGTTTCAAATATGGTTCATGCTAGATTTATGCCTAAATTTGTAGAATTTTTTAGAACTCGAATGATTGATAATATTTTTGAAAAATATTCTACTAATTTTGAAGACCTTCAGATTGGTGATACAATTGCTAAAATAATTAAGTCTCCTTGGATTTTAGAGGATGTTTTTGATACTATGGAAAATGCCGCATTCAATAACTTTTTAGTTGTTGTATCAAGTTTTATCTATCTTTTTTTGTATAGTAAAATTTTAGGTATAACTTATGCTTTTTCAATGATTTGTGTGACATTAATAGGAGTATTTTTTGTAAATGAATGCACGGACACGGTCCAAATATCGGAGCATATTTTTGATAGAACACATGAAGAAATTGAAGACACTCTTTCTAATTTAATTTCAATTTATACATCAAATAAAGTAGGTCACGAATCTGGTAGAATAAAAATTTTAAGTAAATATATTTACGATACTCAGAGAAGTAAATTAAAATGTTTTGGCAAATATAGAATACGGTTTACAATTGTATTTGTTATAGTATTTGCTATACTAAATATTTTATCGTTCACAATTTATTTAAGAAAAGATATTAGTATTGCTACTCTCTCGGCAATTATTATTATAAACTATTCTCTTCTTTCATCATTTATGGGTGTATATTATCAAACAAAACACATTATCGATCTTAAAGGTAGAATAGAAGTATTTATTAATTATTTAAATAAATTGCCAAAGAAAAATAATGTAGGTAACGATGAAATTTCTAATACAAATAATGGTGTAAATATAGAATTAAAAGACGTTTACTTTTCATACTCTCCTAAAAAGTATATATTAAATGGAGTGAATTTAACTATTAAAGCAGGTGAAAATGTGGCTCTCGTTGGGAAAATTGGTAGTGGAAAATCAACAACCGCTAAGTTATTAGTAAGACTATTCGATTTTGATAAAGGGGAAATATTTTATAATGGGGTGCCAATTAAGTCTCTTTCTCTAGAAAATATAAGAAGTCATTTTAGATATATACCTCAGCATCCTAAACTCTTTAATAGAACTCTCTTTGAGAATATTATTTACGCTGTAAATAGAAATGTTAGCAAAGAAGAAGTGCTATCACTAATTAAATCACTTGATATACCAGAAGTTTATACTACTTTTAAAGACAAAATGGATATGAGTGTCGGTAAAAACGGTTCCAAACTTTCTGGTGGACAGCGTCAAGTTGTTTGGTTGTTAAGAGCGCTTTTAACGCGTCCCTCGGTAATTATATTGGATGAACCCACTGCTTCAATGGATAATAAAAGTAAAGTAGAAGTAACAAAATTAGTGAAAAAGTTAGGGGAGAATTCGACAATTATTTTAATCACCCACGATGATATATTACTTGATTATGTGGATAGAAAAATCACCTTTAAAGATGGTGTTATAGTAGATAGTAATTAAAATTAATTAATATTACTTATTTATTTTTAATTATTTTATAATAAAACTACAACATTAAAAAATTGAAATAAAAATTTTTTGTATATATTGAAGTAAAAGCAATAATGTCTAAAATATTAGTGGTATTAGAATCTCCAAACAAAGAAGCAAAAGTCCAAGGGTATCTTGGCGACAATTATCTAGTCACATCGTCAAAAGGTCATATTCGCGACTTAGATGCGAAATCACTTTCAATCGATGTGGATAACGATTTTGAACCTCGATATTTTGTGAATGAAGATAAGGAATATGTCATCAAAAATCTAAAACGTCAATACAAACAATGTCACGATGTATTACTTGCCACGGACTATGACCGAGAAGGCGAGAGTATTGCGTGGCATGTTGCCGAAATCTTGGGATTAAAACCAGAGAATAGAAAGCGTCTTCTTTTTCAAGAAATCACCAAGAAAGCGTTAAAGAAGGCAACAGAAGAGGCAAAAGACCTAGATATGGATATGTTCTACGCACAGCAGGCGCGGCGTATTGTTGACCGATTAATTGGATATAAATGGTTAAGTCCACTTCTATGGAAAAACGTCCAAAGTTCTATGAAAAAGGGGGCAAGTCTTTCTGGTGGGCGCGTTCAAAGTGTGGTAAATCGCCTAATTATTGAGCGTGAACGTGAGATCGCCAAGTTTGCTCAGTCAGCATATTTTAAAACTATTGGTGAATTCAAAGAGTTGAATATGGATTTAGACCATAAGTTTGAGAATGGCGAACAGGTTGAGTGGTTTATTGATGTTGTAGCGGATGCCAAGTTTAAAGTAGAATCCGTTAAATCAAAGAAAACTCAACGTAAACCTAGTACACCATTCATCACATCTACACTTCAACAGGAGGCGTCGAATAAATGGCGTATGTCACCTAAAAGCACTATGTCGTATGCTCAAAAGTTGTATGAAAATGGACTCATTACCTACATGAGAACAGATTCGGTAACAATATCGGAAGAAGTGCTCGACGCTATAAAGCGAAAGGTTGTCGCCGATTATGGTGAAAAATATTCAAAGAAAACTCAGTATAAAAATAAATCGTCTAATTCACAAGAGGCACACGAGGCAATTCGCCCATCCGATATTAACAAGTTTGAAATCAAGCGAGACGATAATGCCAGACTCTGTGATAATTGCGTTAAATTATATAATCTTATCTGGCGTCGTACTATTGCTTCACAAATGTCACCAGCAGATGTTAAAATTCAAACAATTCAGGTTGGACTGTATGATAGTGATACTGGTGAAAAATCGATATCAACACGAAAATTTATCGCCAAGAATGAAAAAATTCTCTTTGATGGTTTTTTAAAGGTGTATAATCCAGTAAATAAGGCAGAAGGAGAAGAAGATAGTGACGATGAAAATACAAAGTCTGGTAAAAAACAGACGTCAGTAAATGAAGGTGATTTTGTAGAACTAAAGAAACTTAATAGCGCCCAAAAATACACAAAACCTCCTATGGGACGGTTTACAGAGGCAAGTCTTGTAAAGAAATTAGATGAAATGGGTATCGGGCGTCCTAGCACTTACTCATCAATGGTGTCTATTGTTCAAGACCGCAAATTTGCCGAGAAACGGGACATTAAGGGAGAAGAGCGCGAAGCTAAACAGTATATCTTTGATGCAGTCGCATGTGAACTAGAAGAAAAGTCTGAAAAGACAACGGTTAATGGAGAAAAGGGTAAACTATTACCTACCGATATTGGCACTATTGTGAACACCTATCTTGAAAACAATATTGTTGATATCATTAATTTCGACTTCACTGTTAACTTAGAGAAATTTTTGGATGAAGTGTCTTCTGGCACAAAACACTGGGTTCAGGTAGTTAAATTTATTTATGATACATTTGAACCAAAGTATTTGGAATTGATGGCAGTAACTGCTCTTGAAAAGGATAAGCACAAGAGATGTCTAGGTAAAGATCCAGAAACAAATCGTGATATTATGGCATATATTGGTCAATATGGTCCAGTAGTTTGTCTTAATGGAGATAATAGCAAAAAGGTAAAGAATCGTTATGTGTCAATTAAGTCGGATAAATATACTATTGATACAATTACTCTTGATGATGCTATAGAACTCTTTCGATATCCATTTACACTTGGAAAATATAACGGAAAAGAGGTAGAAATAAACAAAGGAAAATTTGGACTTTATTTTAAGCATGGTGGTAAAAATTTCTCTCTAAAAGACCAAGAAGAACCTCAAACAATAGATGATATAGAAGAGTATTTTAAGGCAAAAGAACAAGCTGCTGAATCTCGTGAAAGGAGTGGAAGTGTTGGAAATAGTAGTTTTAAACAGGTTGAAGGATTGCCTAGAAAAATATCCGAAAGTATTTATATTAAAGTAGGTAAATACGGTCCCTATATTCAGTATAAGAAGAATCCAAATTCTGATGATAAACCTAAATTTATCTCAATAGGTAAAGCAGACCCTCTAAAAATAAATAAAACTGAGTGTATGGCACTTATTAATAAGAAAAAATGATATAATTAAATGATAATTAAATCAAAATAAAATGATAATTAAATCAAAATAAAATGATAATTAAATCAAAATAAAATGATAATTAAATCAAAATAAAATGAAAT
>MDTB01186237.1_pt1 | contig 10864 bp, 12 predicted proteins | sample 811161 | NCBI WGS metagenome assembly MDTB01 (sample SAMN05326650, study PRJNA326480) | marine metagenome | isolation source: seawater | place: Mediterranean Sea | collected 2009 | reverse complement strand
AGGCATTTTCTAGAGCCTGGTTTATATACAGCAACTTTGCGTTAGAAACATTCATGGTTTCCAACTTTTCTTGCAATGTTGTAAATGCTGCACTAAATTTCTTATTTTGTTCCTGCAACTTTGTAGTTACAGACGTTAACTTTTTGTTTTCTTTTTGAAGAGCGGCAACATTCTTGCGAAGTTCCTCGTTCTCTTCTTTTACTTCACTGTCTTGCTCTAAAGCAAGCAGCATTGATTCGTATTCTTTCATAACAGATTCTGGTGTTCCGGCCCAGCCAGACTTTTGTGGTGTGCCTTCAACTCGAACTCTTTCCATAAGCTCATCAAGGTCAATCTCTTCTTCGAGTTCTTCTTCCTCATTGATCTCTTCCTCATCTTCACTGAGTGTATCTTTGAGGGCGTCTGCTATTATCTCTTCAAGGGCTGCAGCGGATATTGGGGAATCTGAAGCTACATCAATTCCAAGATCAGTATCTGCCTGTGGGGTGTCCATATCAAAACCTGTATCTGCTACTGCATCATCGTCTTCGATGTCTATAGCTATCTCTTCGTCTTCAAGCTCATCATCTCCGCCGAACAATCCAGTGTCAGTTCTATAATCGTCGTCAAGTGAGTTAAGCTTGATTCGAATCATTTCTTCTTCATCAGTACGAAAAGCATCAGGAAGCTCAGCTTCCAAGTCTTCGTCAGAGATAAAATTATCCTCTTCGGCGCCTGGTTGTGGCTGCTCTAGCTGTTCCGGGGTATCAAGATCCCCAAACATATCGGTAAGTCCAGTGTCCTGTTCAAACAGGGTTTCATCTTCTTCTTTTTCAAGAATCTGATCCATTGCTTCCTTGATCTCTTGTGAATATTTCTCGATTACAAGTTGTTCTGCGTTCTTCAAGGCTGCTTCTTTGAGTGCCTTTGCATCGACGATAGCTCTTTCGAGTAGATTTGACATTATTTTTAACTCCTAACAGTTTATACAAGGGGGACAAACGAGTTTGCCTCTAAGTAAATAGTGCTTCAAGGTTCTAAAGGGAAGGAAAAATTTTTGAAGACCTAGAAGCTGGAGCATGCAGCAAAGATAACCACCGAAGTTCCACCGGTGGCGGTAAAGCTGACTTCGTCTATACCACTGATGTCGATTTTGTAGAGTCCTACCGCGTTCATTGTTGGCATATCTGGTGTGGTCAATGGGCGTACCGTCCCTGACCCAGCATGCATGCGACCGTTGATAGTGAGTGTGCAACCCCCGGTCTGGTCTGAGATCTCAACAAATAAAAACCTTTGATTTTCTGTAAAGTACGCGTCGGTGGTGGTACCTTGATTTACTGTTATTCCGTTTGTACCGTCAGTTCCTTTTCTGTGTTTTGATAATATGTTCTTCGGAGTGCGGGTTCTACCCCAACTTGAATACCTTCTTGTCTCTGATGCGTCAACTGTTCTTCCAAATCCTTTGCCTTGGTTTGCCATTTTAATTTCTCCTAATCAAACTTGTTAAATTTGTCTTTATGTTTTTGGGTTGATTTTTGGGACAACCTCTTTTTATTTTCCCGTTTTTCTTTCATCTTAAGAGACTTCTTCTTAAAGTATCTCCTATTCTTTAATTCTTCAAAAAGGCCTTGCTTTTTGCACTTCCTTGTAAACTTTTTGATCATCCTCTCTACTTGATTCTGATCGTGTATCACGATTTCAACGTGACATGGTTTTCCTCTACTCATCGTTTCTCCTTTACTTTAGAGCGTTCCATTTTGCACCTGCAACGCTAAATAGGCCGCTGATGTCGACACCTGCATCATTGGGGTCCTTACCTGCTAATGGTGAATGTGGAGTAGCCTTTCCTGGTGTGCCTCCTTCTCTTAGCGGTTGGGTTCCCTCGAACGCGTTGGACATCTTAGAATTACCTATTGCATCAAGCATCTTCTTCTTTGTTTCTAGTAACTTTCTCCTGCGAGATTCTACCTCTTCTTCTTTAGCTTTCTGCATTGCAGCGTTGTTTTGTTGTGGTTGTTTGTTTTCAACCAAAGTTCCCTGTGCTTTTACAATACCGAACGCAACTTCAGCGACCAAGTTTGAAAGCACCCCTTCTTCAAAAAGAATTTCTTTTACGCATTCCTTAATGATATTTTTTAGTTCTGTTTTTTTCATTTCTCTCCAAACTTATGTAAAAAGTTATTCAATGCTCTATCAAGCTTATCTTCTTTGGTAAATATATTTGTAGGTTCTTTAGCTTCAGTCATCATAAAAGCTCCAGGGGTGGACGGGTCTGAAACCATATCAAAACAAAGAAGTTGAAAATCATCCTCCACCATTGTCACTCCATTTCTTTCTGTTACCGAGCCCATACCTCTTGATGAGATACCTAGTGTGCACTCTGATTCAACAAGAGATCTTAATATTTGGCCGGATGGAGTATTAAGAACTCTTATGGTTCCCATACAATCATTTCCTTCCATCCATATCTTTGTAACCATATGAGAAGCATTAGCTAAATTTATAACTGAACTGTCCGGGTGGTCTAGTTCTCCCAGTGCTCGTTTTTCTTTAACTAATCGAGCATAATTGTTAACCTCTCTCTCCAATATTGCGTGTGGATAAACTCTACCGTTTCCATTTTTTGTCTCGGCGCATTGCATCTTTCCGGACAGGATTAATCCACCTTCAGCGACAAACTTTTTATCTTCTTCTGTTAGCAGATCTTGGCAGACACCACCTTCACACAACGCATAATATTCTCTTAATAACTTCATAATATTCCTCTGTGCGGGGATCACCCGCGTCATCTAAGAACCCTTGCAACAATTAGCGACTGGTCTAATCATCCATCTAATTTTTGTTAATGGCCTCATTTTTCTCTCCTCTTTATATGGACTAACTTTTCCATTTTTATACCTTCGTCACCAAAGACCGTGTTGCCCACATACGCTGCAGCGGATGCAGCGAAGCCCAACAACAGGGCTGTAACAAAAGAATTATCAAAAGTAAATAGTTGAGTGTAGTCCTTTACGGACCATAAAAATAGGCCAACCCAAAAGCCAGTGCACATCGGGCACTCAAGCAATTGCCCTAACTTTCCGGTCTTTGGGCGGATTGGGTCTAGGATTTTTCCGTAAACGAGTATTTGTGTTAGGCCATATGAAACCAGACAGAACCAGATAAAAGTCACGTATCCTCACTTTCACCCTCTCTGATAAGGGAGTAGTTGTATTGAAAACCATATGGTCCAATTTGCTTATGCATGCCTCCCTTTCTGGGCTCTTGTGGTACATCACCTAGCTCGGTAGAGTCCTCTGGATCTGGTCTCAAAAGATTATCAAGGCGTGCGTCATCATACTCTTCTGCAGTCTTAAAATACGGTCGCTCATCGCTTATATATTCATCCAACACAAACAACAAAGCTTGATTTCTATCGATGCCCTTGATCTTTGATTCCAAAACTTCAGCTTCAAGTGCACCAAATACGTTACCGCCTCTTACCGTACCTCTATCTATCAAGCCTCTTTTAGCCAAAAGCTTGAACATACGATCTTGAGCAGCGTAAACTTTATCAGACATAGATTCTTTAGGAAACGAAACACACTTATTTTTTGACGTAGATATAACTATATCAATGTCTTCATGATCTAAGATCAATATGTTTCCATCGATGGTTCTCCTAGCTTTTAAATTTATTCTAGGGTCTAATTTGATATCTACACTAATCGTCATTTTCTGCAATCTCTTCTAGTAAACTTTGAGTACTTAACACAACTTCAATTGTTTCGGTGTCTATCTTGTTTTCTTTAAGATTATCAAGTATATCATATACCTTATCTACTTTTGAAAACAATTCTTCATTTTTCGTAAATGTCTCTTTAGATTTAAGACTCTTTAATTGATTTTTCAATGAGCCTATCTCTTCGTTTAGATACATTTTCAAATCTAAACCATTGTCAGAAAAAGAAGAAATATATTTACTCAGTGTCTTTTTTTGGTTTTCGCTTAAAGAATTTGAGTACTCTTCATTAAATTTATTAACAAACGTACTAAAGACAAGCGAATCGATAGGCTGTTGTCTGTCCTTAGAATCCTCAACAGATGAAGACATTTCTTCTACAATATTTTCTTCTAACAAAACTCTATCCTTTACTGGTAAAGCATCTTGAAAAATCGAATACACAGACGCGATGGTTTTATAGTTTGGGACAAAATTATTATAAACCTTGTTAGATAAAGTTCTATTGATTTTGCTAATCAGAGCCGACTGTTCTTGAAATAGCTTTTTCTTATCTAGAGAGTCGTGCTTATCTTTAACTTCTACAACAATTTTTTCAGAAGTGTTTTTGTTTATCTGCCTGGTTTCATAAATTGACTTATATAACTCCAACTCTTCTTTTAAAATTGAATCTCCTGCAAAGTGGTCCTTAATAATTGAAACAATTTTATTTTGCTTGTTCTTATTATTCCTAACAACAGACTCAGTAAGTTCTCTCACAAGCGCTTCATAAACAAACGCGGTGTTTCTTTTCTTGTTATGTTTCAGTCTCATTCTTTTCATCCCTCGCTTTTAAGCTTTTAAATAGAGAGTCTAACTCTTTTTGGTCTTTGAGTATTTTACTCTCCTCTACTTTATAATTAGTTCCTTGCGATTCATAAACACTGGTTGCTTTTGCTAATCCGGTGAGTTCGCTATACCCTGGGTATAACTTTCTAGTTGTACCAGTTTCAGGACTAGCTGCACGGTTGATGTTCTTTTTTCTTGGACCAGAAGATTTTCTTCTATCTCCGCCAGCCTTTAATCCTCGGGGCTCATACCAACCATGAGACTTAGCGGTTGTTGTCCTACCTTTATCATCTTCGCGTTTACCAGGAGGCTCAGCTAAAAGAGCGCCTGGTTCGGGGCCAGCCGCGGCGCCTCCGGTATCTGCTCCTGGTGTTGGTGTTGCTGCGTCTAGCCCTGCTCCGGCCAAATCTGGCTCGGCACCCACAGTCCCTGTACCGCCAGGTGTTGCATCTGTTAGTTCTAAGTTATCTGTTCCTGCATCCAAGCCGGCTGTCATTTCTGCTTGCTCTGCTTCCGCTGCTGTCTCAAGTGCTGCTTCAAACTTCTTATCATAAAACATTTGTCTTCTATTTCTAACAAACTCTTCATCAGACATACCAAATAAAGTTGAGGCTAGCCACTGCTTAGAAAAGAATCCCTCTGTTGCTGCTCCAGCAATGTCAAAACGAGTCTTCCAATGCTCAAGTTCCTGCATTTCTGCAATCTTTGAAGGATTGTTTAACTCACAAGTAAAAGAAACTAAGTCTTCCTCGCGATAACCTAAAGTATAAAGATGGATAATTCCAATCTTCTCTAACTCAGATATAATAGATCTTTGTAATCTTTGGATAGTTCTTGCAAAGCGAATATCTTTTTGTGCAAGAGTTGTTTTATCTTCCACCGCTTTTTCACCGTCAGACGATATGTATGCTGCAGGCACCTTAAGCGCTGAAAACAACTTGTCTCTCAAGTACTTGACGTCTTCTATATCTCCTGTGTATTTCCCGCCTGCGACGGATTCAATCTTAGTTGAGCTTTGACCTCGGACTGGTATAAAGTAATCCTCCTCAACGGAAAGAGGGTTGTATCTAAGATCTACTCTACCAGTTTTAGTATCAACAACCTGATTTCTTTTCATGGTAGTCATGACTTTTTGCATATATTGTTCTACATCTTGAGGAGGGATATTTCCTACATCGATATAGAAGGCCCTTCGTTCGGGGGATCTAACAATACGATAAGCCATCATTGCATCTTCAAGCAAAGTAAGTTGTCTCCAAATTCTTCTTGCTGGTTCAAGAACAGATGTTCCGTATGGATTGTATTTGTCTTGACCTAGTATTCTAAAGTGACCTATTTGCCAGTTTTCGAAAGTAAGACCAGCAGAATTCCACTGATATTGAACATAATTAGGGTTTGTTTTATCCTCTCCCTCTAGCCTTTCTAGATCCATGGAAGGCAAGCCAATAACTGATGTTACACCCATGTTATCGTCAACATCTAAGTATAAAAAGAAGTCTCCATACTTACACATCGTTCTACACCAAGAAAACAAATTGTGCTCTATGTTTAAAACATCTGAATACAATGATTGCAAGATTGCTTTTATTTCTTCATTTTCGCACTTTACCTTTAACATTGGGGTTAAAGAAGAATATGTGGTCATCTCATCTGCATAAATATCTAACGCAGAAGCAATCTCCGGGGTGTATTCCATCTGGTCAAAGTCAACATATCTTTCTGTTCTCTGTTGAGAATTCATATAACTAGACTGTAAATTATCGTATGGATTATAAGATGTCTTTTTGAAATCCTTTCCGGATGCAGATGTAAATTTGCTTGCATACTTATCAAGGTCTAATCTTCTTAGTCTATGGTTATTCTGGGTCCTATACTGTGTGAGTGGTCCCGACAACAACCTTGTTAATCTTCTAAAAAGTAAACTTTGTGGATTTCTTGTATTGTTTTTATTTTTTTTATTTCCTGCCATTTTTTAACCTTTGAACAGCCAGGGAAAATCTGTGGCTGCCTTTACATGTTTGTTTAATTCATCAGTCATTTTGAGCTTTCCTGTACCTATCATACCATTGATCCTAGTATCAAGTTCTGATCCTGTCTTTGTAATTGATCCGATGAAAGCTTTTGCATACTCAATATCTTTTTTATTGACCTCCAAGGCTGTATCCCTAACCCAGCACCCAACTGCGCATGACATAATTAGATCATCGTTATACGATCTCATCGCTTGGGCTCGACCGTTGTTCCACACAAATGTCTTCATTTCGGACAATAATCGCGCTGAATATATTTTAATTAGGTTATTTCTAATGAATTCTTCCAGTTTAGCAATTATAAGGGGTCTAGTTTTAGATGTTGTCGAAAACCCAGCGACTGCATTGTTCATTTGATCAGCCTGATATTCCTCTACATATTCATGTGTAGATTTAACGGAATGATAAAGATTAGGATACTGCATTTCTTTTAGTTTGTCAAGAACTGCAAAACCAACTGAATTGTTTTCTACTACCAAGAGTGCGTTTCCATATTCCTGACCCACGTCAAATAAAACTCTAGAAAACACGTCTGGCGTAACTTTACCCTGGTACTCAGCTACTATTTCCATAGTATTTAAATTGAAGACATGACAGACCGAAAAATCTTTTCCGTCACCGCGGGCTACATCTGCAGACACTAAGTAAGAATTGGACTGGGAATACTCACTCCATATCCAAAGATTTCTATCAAACCCTGTTCTGTACTTGGGATCTTTCACGTTATTCAAATACAACTCTAAATCTTCAGAAGAAAACACTGTTTCTCCTGACATGTTAAAATTACACTCAAGCTCTTGTGCGATTTCTCTTCTAGACATATTTCTAGTTTCTTTTTCAAACCAATCTTCATCTCTATCCGGGTGGACACCCCATGGCAACTTTGTTGGAAAAAAATCGTTTAACTTGCTTTCAGATTCTGAATATGTTTTGTGAAACCAGTTTCCAACCCCGTTTGGTGTTGATAGAGCAATGCAACGGCCACCAGTAGACAATGTAGGGTATAGGCCCATCCACAACTCCTCTAAGCCTTCTACGTGTGCTGCTTCGTCTATTACCAACAAAGACAGTGCCTCTGATCGGCCGGCATCTCCAGAAGTTGATGAAGCTTTAATTTGTGATCCGTTAGAAAGTACAAAAGAAGTTCTGTTATCTATGTCTACTGTGGAGATTCTTAACCATTCTGGTAGTGCCTTAATAATGGCTTTTACTTTCTTTACCAAGTTTGCTGCAGTATTAAACTTAGTTGCTATTACCAGTACGTTCTTTTCCCTGTGAAACATCATCATCCATGCGACATATGCTGCAGTTATAGTAGAAATACCTAACTGGCGCGCCTTCAATATAACATTAAAGCGATGATCTTCAAAATCCTCTAACAATTTTTTTTGAAAAGGATATAAATGAAAAGGTATCAAACCTTTCATTGGGTGTGTTATCTTTGCATATGTGTGAATGAAATAGTCTGGATTCTTTCCGCAGCGGACAATCTCCTTCATTATTTCTTGTTTGGTGAGTTTTATTGGCATATGCCCTCTTACGACTTCAGGCCGCCAAGTTTAGTAAAATTTTCGAATGCAGGGTCGATTTCCTTCTCTGGTTCCACCGGGGCGCCGCCAAGGCCATAGCACTTATGGACTTTTACACTACAGCGGATGCGAGAAATATATTCAACCAACACGTCTACTTCACTTGGGTCGGTAAGAGAAAGAGATGACTTGGTTACCTTTTTGTATTCCTTTTGAAGGAAAGACTTAACCTTTTCTACCATTGACTCCATCTCACTTTCAAAGCCGTTTGAGTGGACCTCTTTGAGAGGAATTTCTGCATGGTACTTAATACTCAAGCGACCGGAACGGACACATGCACTGAAGCCATCCATGATACGGTGGTCGATGAGGGGATCTCCCTCCTCCCTTCTCAAACCAATCTTGATTGGTTCGCCGGACTCATCGAGTGCGCCATCATATGAGTTTGCGAGTACCTGTGAGATACCATTAATAATTTCTAAAGTTGTTGCCATTTGTTATAAATCCTCTGCAATAAATAGTTTGCTATTAATAAATAGTTAGTTGTTTGGCCTCCAGCCCGATTTCCATCTTTCTTCTCTACCTTCAACATGCTGTATATAACAACTAAAACAACATTCAAATTTGATCATATATAAATCATCATTAAGAGAAAAAGAGTAAGAGCCACACACTGGACATGTTCTATCTATTTTGTTATTTGATTTTCTAGTTTTTATTTTAACACCCTCAAGGTGTTCTATTTTTTCTTTTCTTTTAGATGTCTCATAAAAAGCCTTAAGTTCTTCTAGGTATTTAATTTCTTTTTCTTGGTCCCACGAACCTTTAGGGTTTTGTATCGCTTCTTCTCCATATTTTTGCTTTATAGCTTTTTCTATTTTCGCTATTTCATTTAGATCTTTTTTCTTCATAGTGTCACCAAAAAAATAGTGAGCGCGCCAACTAAAAAACCAATGGATGCAGGAGCGATCCAGCCAAAATTTGAATTATGAATCAGTGCTTCTTCTATTTTTAGATTTTCTTTTTTAAGAGCCGCGATGGTTACATCACGGGTTTCGATTTCGTAATCCATCGTTGCATGCAGTTGACCTATTTGTAAGTCAAACTTTGCCTTTTGTTGTTCAAGCTCTTGCATTGTATACAGTTCGCATTTTTGTTCTTGTATCTCTTTTTGAGCAACAAGCTCGGCCACAGCCTGGCCATCGAAGCACCAACCGTTCCATGGTATTTTATCTCCTTTTTGGAGTTGAACATATTTACCTGGAGATGCTAATGAAGCTGTTGCGATACTAAGAATCAGAAGTAAAACCAAACAGGTCTTCAATTTTTTTGTTAATCTCATCAGGGTTGTCCTTTGCTTTCTCTACTATTTCTTTCACTTTCTTTTTCTCTACTTTAGAAAGTTGTTCTTTTTTCTTTTTATATTTTTCTTCTATTTTAGCAAGAGTTTCTTGATATTTTAAGCGAAGTTCTTCTCTTTTTTGAACCTCAATCTTGTGTTGCTCTTTTAAGGATTGAATTTGTGCCTCGTATGATTCTTTGTTTGCCTCCATTGCTTGAATGGCTGCGGCAGAATTTCTTCTGGATATTAGCCAAATCACCACAGACCAGATGGCCAAGGCAGTTGCTTTCCAATTCTTCTTCAAGCATGACCAAAATATTTTAAGCTTTAATATCACTGCTTACCGTGCTTCCATTGAAGTGCTAAATCCACAAGAGCCTGTGATCCGATATAAGCTAGCGTAACTGCTACCCAGTCCCCACTTGTTACTGTACCATAAGCACAAAGCCCAGTTGCTGTTACCCATGCTAAAAATTTTCGTGAGATAAATTTTTCCGTGTGTTTGTCTGCGAATGCTTTTATTGCTGTCACCATAAATCCTCCTATATGTTTACGTGTGCATAGCCATTTCTTTTCTCGATATTTATTTGCATGTCTACACAATCCTTTAGACTGTCTAGGTGCGAAATAAGAAGAACAGTTTTGAAATAGCCCTTAACCATATCGAGGATACGCACAAAGCCTTCCATGTTTTCTTCGTCGAGAGCAGTTCCCGGCTCATCAAGTATAAATAGGTCGGACTTTGGTAAACTGGACACTGTTAAGAATGCAAGACGAATGGCCATGCTTGCAATAGTCTTTTCTGCACCGGATCCCATTTCTAGAGGTCGAGGATCATGACTGGGGTGCTTAATGAAAATGTCTAGCTTGTCTTCGTTATTGGAAATAAACACTTCGAAGTCTACAATGTTGGTCAATATCTTTGAAATCTCTTGGTTTATATAAGGTAACCTTTCCTTAATAATTTCATAAGAAACACCATTAGGATGACAGCAAACCATAAAAAGATGATACGCAGCAAAGTCCTGTTCTAATTCTTGAAACTCTTTTTGTTGCTTTTGAACATGTAATAGCTTCTGCTCAGATGAGCCATGCCTTTTGTGCAATTGCATAATCTTCTGATCGCAGGTGGTCATTTCATGTTCTTTGAGTTTTGTTTGTTTTACCAAGTTAGCCTTGTCTGTCATCAATTGTTTCAAGTTCTCAATTGCTTCCTTGTTATCTTCATATTCTGTAGCCTTATTCTTGAGTTCATCTAGTTCTACTTGCTCTTTGAACAACAAACTGTCTGCGCGTTCGATTACTAGATTACTAGTTGTTATTGAGTTTGCGAGATTATCTCTTTTTTGAATTAGCGAGTTGTAATTATCTATATAGTTGTTAACCCTTGTCTGTTCTTCATGTGAGTGTGCTTGGCCAATAGCATTAATCTGGT
>MDTB01096567.1_pt1 | contig 10864 bp, 8 predicted proteins | sample 811161 | NCBI WGS metagenome assembly MDTB01 (sample SAMN05326650, study PRJNA326480) | marine metagenome | isolation source: seawater | place: Mediterranean Sea | collected 2009 | reverse complement strand
TCTGGACTTGCAAGTAAAATACCCGGTTTCATTTTCCGACATTATTTGCTTAGCATCTCTTATAGTCAAGGATTTCTTTATAATTAAGTTATGTTAAATAATTACTTTCCTTTTTTTATTATTTTGGTGATATCTTAAAGTTAAGGATATTTTAAGGAAAAATCGCCAATTTGATGATCCTTTGTTGAATATTCACTCTTATTGGGTTAATCCTCCTACGCTTTTTTTATGGCTAAGAACCTATTTCAGAAAGTTTGGGATGCCCATGCAGTCCGTGAATTGTCTAACGGACAAACACAATTATTGATTGGGACGCATCTAATTCATGAGGTGACCTCTCCTCAGGCCTTTGGGATGCTTAGGGATCTTGGTATTAAGGTTAAATATCCCGAGCGGACTTTTGCCACAGTAGATCATATTGTTCCAACCGATCAGAGAGAGCAGCCTTTTAGTGATCCATTAGCTGATGCCATGATAACGGAGCTGGCTAAAAATGCAGAGGAATTTGGGGTGACCTATTTTGATCTTGCTTCTGGAAAACAAGGTGTTGTTCATGTCGTTGGACCCGAACAAGGGATCACTCAACCTGGAACCACCATAGCCTGTGGTGATTCTCATACTGCGACTCACGGAGCCTTTGGCGCTATTGCATTTGGAATTGGGACGACTCAAGTAAGGGATGTATTAGCAACTCAAACTATGGCCTTGGGGGAATTGAAAGTTCGGAGAATCAATGTGGAAGGTAAACTTAAGCCAGGAGTATATGCTAAAGACGTTGCGCTTCACATTATTGCTATGCTTGGAGCTAATGGCGGAATTGGTTTTGCCTATGAGTATGGGGGTTCATTGTTTGATTCATTTTCGATGGAGGAAAGAATGACGGTATGTAATATGGCAATTGAGGGTGGAGCTCGCTGTGGTTATGTTAATCCCGACCAAAAAACTTTTGATTATCTAAAAGGCCGTCCTTATTCACCATCAGATGATAATTGGGATCAAGCTGTTGAAAGATGGAAGTCTTTTGCCTCAGATCCTGACTGTGAATATGACGATATCATTAATATCTCTGCCGATGATATAGCTCCTACTGTAACATGGGGTGTTAGCCCTGATCAGGGATTTTCCATTGAGGGCGTGATTCCTGACCCTTCAGCTGAAAACGACGAAAATGATAAATTGTCAATACAAGAGGCAATTGATTATATGAAATTGGAGCCAGGTGAACCCATTAAAGGAACAAAAATCGATGTAGCTTTTCTTGGAAGTTGTACTAATGGGAGATTATCTGATTTCCGAGAGGTCGCAAAGTATCTTAAAGGGCACAAGGTTTCTGAAGGAGTCAAAGCAATTGCTGTGCCTGGATCTCAGGTCGTTGATTTGATGGCGAAGAAAGAAGGTATTGATACAATCTTTAATGAAGCTGGTTTTGAGTGGAGGGCTGCAGGTTGTTCAATGTGCCTCGCAATGAACCCTGATAAGCTAATAGGGGATCAACTCTGTGCGAGTTCCTCAAACAGAAATTTTAAGGGGCGTCAAGGAAGCCCCACAGGTAGAACTGTTTTAATGAGCCCTGTTATGGTTGCGGCAGCTGCAGTGAATGGTCATATCAGCGATGCTCGTGAAGTATTTTCACTTTAATAATATTTTAATATGGCTCTAGAGAAGATTGAAGAAGTTAAAGGTAAGGGCGTTTATGTTCAGGGTAATGACATTGACACTGATAGAATTATCCCGGCGCGATTCATGAAGTGTGTCACCTTTGATGGTTTGGGAGAATTTCTTTTTTATGATGTTCGTAAGGATGATGATGGAAATGACAAAGATCACCCGCTGAACGAACCTAAATTTGCAGAAGCTTCAATTTTGATTTCAAATGCTAATTTTGGTTGCGGTTCTTCTCGTGAACATGCTCCTCAGGCTTTATACAGGTATGGGTTTCACGCAATCATTGCTGAAAGTTTTGCTGAGATTTTCTTCGGTAATTGTTGTGGTCTTGGTGTTCCTTGTGCTGTTGCTTTGCCCGAGGATATAAAAAAAATCACTGATATTATTGATGCAAATCCCAATGCAGAAATTCATTTGAGCGTCATTAATTCTGAAGTGGTCGTTGGTGATCTTAATATATCAGTTGAAATACCAAAGGCCGCAAAAGAAGCTTTAACCCAAGGTCGCTGGGATCCGATTGCGGAGCTTCAGGAAGCAGAGCAGGATGTTAATGAGTTAGTCAATCAGCTTGGCTATATTGCTAGTTAGTCTCTGGTAAGAGTCTAAAGATTTCATGTTCACTCATCGGGTCAAGACCGATGAATTTTCTAGACATATGAAATCTTGTTCCTGAATCTAATAAAGCTATCGCGTCTTTGTTTTCAGGATTCATAGAGTTAAGATATCTATATCCAAAAAGAACTAGAACCTCTTGGTTTTGATTTTTTGATTTCTTTATTATTTCTTTGAGTTTGTCGCTTGTTCTGATTACTTTTAAATCGGGGGAATATAATTTCATGAGGTCTCCCCCGAAGCCATAGGAAACAATTTCAAAAGGTTTATCCAAATTTATTTTTCTTTGTTGAAGGTGGTTATTTATCTCTTTTTGTGGGGAATACGAAAGGTTGAAAGTTAATTTTCGTTGTTTACTATTTATTGCCAATTGGAGGCTTACTAAAAGCAATAAAAGGAACGAACTAAGTAAATATCTATTTTTAAAAAGCGTGAGTGACTGGATTAGGCCGATGCTCATAAATATTAAAATGGGAATTATCATCAAACTGACAAAGCGATGTTGAGGATGTTGTGAAATTATTGAACTTAGTAATATTGATAAGGTTCCTAACATGGTGATAGTCACTAAAATTTTTGCTACACCTTCTTTGTGTAACCATGTTTGAATAAAGCCAGTCACAATTGCTGCAATGCTAGTTAAAATAACAATAGAAGTTATGATTGGATTGTTAATAAATGAAATGCCAACTGAATCTGTATTAATTGATAAGTCGATCATTTCCTGAGGTGTAGAAAATGGTATTCCCCAGAGAGTTTTTGATATTGAGTCAATTGTGTTTCCTAAGTATTCGTATCCATATGTTGGAATTTTTTTCCACTCACTAATTTGGATCATGTTAGTAAATAGCAGGGGTGAGAATGCTGCAAGTCCTAGAGCATGTGATGCAATAATTCGGTTAATAAAGAAAGAACGGTTTGAGTAATTCGCCTCTTTATGAACAACGAGAACAATGGCGCAAATCATAAATCCAATGGCAATAAATATTCCCTGAGGAATTAAATATGATATTAAGAATTGGACTATGCTCAATGTTATCCAGCTCCGCCACTTTCCAGTCTGGTCGTTAATGGAATAAATGATTGATAAAATGGTTACCAGTAATAAAAAAATTAGAATTCCATCTGGTCCTACTAGAATACCTCTTTCGATATGCCATGGGTGCATTGCTAGTAAAAATGAGCAAAGAATGCCAGCCCCTCCAAATCCCCAGTTTTTAAGCAAGATGCCAACTAATAAAATAGAAAAAAGAGAGGCACAAAAGTTAGGTAATCTTAAGGCGAATTCACTGAACTTCACTCTTTCTACGTTTGCAAAAAATGACCAAACGCTATGAGAGACTTTAAGCACCGCTGATAAAAGGTGGCTTTTATCTGAAGATGGATAGTCCAATAGAATGTTAGTCCAATTCTCAGAAAAAGCTAAGGATTCAACAGGGGTACTCCTTTCTGAGGATCCACCAAGTATTTTATATTCCTCCCAGCTAAGACTGCCCGTTACTAATTCCCATCTTAGAAACCCTCCAAAAATAACAATTAATATAATGAGTATCCAATAAGTAGAAGGCTGACTTTTTTCGGCTCTTTTCTCGCTGACTTTTTTGATCTTTGGTTTTGGAAGAGACCATTTCTTCCAAGTTATTAACAACATCAATAAAATGATTAAACTTGTTAAAAAGCCATACCATAAACCTATTGAAAAATGATTGTTAGAATGCTCATCAGGAATACTACTGTTTTGGATTGTTTCCCATGGTTTTACTGCTGTACCCAAAAATCCCAGCAATACTAAAAATATGATGAATAAACTAAATCGGGCCCATTTGCCTTCGGCTCTCCAGAAGCTATTTTCTTGCCTGACAAAGATGTTACGTTTGGGCACAATAAGTATTTTGACTCTTTGGTGTCAATAATCCAATGGTTTCTTTAATTAACCTATGCTTGCAGACAAGGCCTCTTTGGGCTTTAGCTAGCTGGTAACTTTTAATTTCCTGCAATTGAAGACAATATTTCGAGTTTTTTCCTACTTAAAAAAATACCCTAAATTGGGGTCATTGCAGTTAATCTGTGCAGTGGTTGGGACATTGTTGGCTATAGTTTTTCCGAACGTTGCTCGATTGGTATTAGATGAGGCTGTTCCAAATCAGCGTGCGGATTTACTGATGAAGTACACTTTATTGGCTTGTCTTGCCTATTTTGGAAGAGACTTGCTGAATTCTTTAAGAATTATGATCAACAACACTTTTGAGCAAAAAGTTATATTTGATATAAGAAGTGACTTGTATGAAAAGCTTCAAAGGCTACCTCTCAAGTGGTTCGATAATCGGCCTACCGGTGACATTATGACAAGAGTTGCAGAAGATGTTACATCTATGGAAAGAGTTCTCATCGATGGAATAGAGCAGGGACTCGTCGCCTTGTTACAAATCGTTGCTGTTAGTTTTGTGATGTTCTTGATTAATCCAACGTTAGCTGCTTGGGCCATTGTTCCCGTACCGTTTTTATTTATTGGGGCGATGATTTATACCAGTACAAGGGATCGGTATCGTGCTGTTCGAAAAGCAACTTCTGAAATGAATGCTCTGCTACACGATAATATAGCAGGTATAAGACAAATTAAGGCATATACCATGGAAAGAAGAGAGCTAGAGCGCTTCAACGCAGCCAGTGACAAAGTAAGAAGGGCAACATTAAGAACGATGTTTGCCTGGGCGATCTATAACCCTTCTATGAGTTTTATTGGTGGAATTGGTTTTATCCTTGTTATTGGGTTTGGAGGTAATTTAGCACTTCAAGGTCAAATGTCTCCAGGCGAGATTACTGCGTTTCTTCTTTATTTGACGCTCTTCTATGAACCTGTTGGCAGGCTGCATCAATTGAATCAGATGCTCCAATCTGGTCGCGCCGCGGCGGAAAGAGTTTTTGAAATACTTGATTCTGAAGATGAGCCTGGCCTAGCGGATGGGATAGAATTAAAAGTGCCCATTGGCGGCAGAGTAGTTTATAAAAATGTAAATTTTAACTATGGTGATGGGAATGAGACAATTTGTGAGGTCGATTTGAATGCAGAGCCCGGGCAGACTATTGCCCTCGTGGGGCCGACAGGAGCTGGGAAAACCACACTCATTAATCTGTTGACTCGTTTCTATGAGTACGACTCAGGTGAGATTCTTATTGATGATGTAAATATAAAAACAATTTCAAAGGAATCACTAAGAAGTTCAATTGGATATGTTACTCAGGAAAGCTTTTTATTTAATGGAACGGTTAGGGATAATCTTCTTATTGCGAACAGAGAGGCTTCTGAGGATCAAATTTGGGAGGCTTTAAAGATTGCCAATGCCTATGATTTTGTAAAAAAATTATTGAATGGTTTAGATACCGAAGTCGGTGAGCGCGGTGTAAAATTAAGTGTTGGCGAAAAGCAACGAGTCAGTATTGCAAGAGCATTACTTAGAAATCCTCCGATATTACTTTTGGATGAGGCCACGGCAAGTGTGGATACGGAGACGGAAAGATTAATCCAACAAGCTCTGGAGAGACTAATGAAGAATAGAACGAGTTTTGTGATAGCTCATCGTTTGAGTACTGTTCGTGGAGCTGATTATATTTATGTCCTAGATAATGGTGCCGTAGTTGAGGGGGGGACTCACGAGCATTTATTATCGATTGCAGGATTATATGCTGAGCTTTGTAGAACCAGTTTTTTGGATGAACAAGAATGAGTTACTTTTCCACTTCGAATTGAAAATTTCCTTCTCGAGTATTTTCTTCAAATGAAATGATTTTTTTGAGTTTGCCCATTCTGTATTCGATAACATTTTTTTGACCTTCTAGATCATCAAAAAAAATTGTGTTTATAATCTTACACTGTTCAATCGCCTGGTCTTTCTTTAAGCTGAAAGAGAAGAACACCCATGTGTTGGTGATGCCTACATCTTTGTCTAGGTAATTAGCGAAAATTTTTTCTTTAGTCGGCGATAAAACATACAAATTTTTTGCCAGATAAGCTTCAATAAGTTGATCGATATTTTTTGATTTTTCTAAATCGACTTTTTGGTTGGTTGTTTTTGAAATTGCTGACTCTATATCAATGCCTCTGACTCTGAGGGAAAGTTCTAGTTCAAATGTTTTAGGATTCCATTGTGCTTCGGCAAACGTTGCGTGTACAGGATGCCCATGAGCTGAGTAGCTTAAGCATATAGATGAATAAACTAAAAATAGAAAGACTTGAGTTTTATTCATCAGATTTTGATGATTTTTGATTTTCTTTTTTTAGTCTGTCCTCTTCCTCTTTGGCTTTCTGCATAGGATTTTTAGATTTTTTTCTTTTCTGAATTTGAAACCGTGACTCAATCGCTTTAGGAGGCCAGAAATTATTCTGTCGGTCTGTGTCTGCAGTTTCTAATAGTGGATCAAGTTCAATTTGGGTTATTTCTTTATCGGAAATAATCAACTTGCTAACTCTGTCATTATTTTTTCGCCAAATTTCTGCAGGTATTCTTATTCTTTCATTTTTACCATCTTGATAATTTACGTGGAGAATGATTGGGGATACAAGCCCTCCAATGTTTTCGAATTCAACTACATAAAATTTCTTTCTTAAAGATAGCAATTTTAGTTCCTCTGGATCTAATCCTTTTATCCAATCATTGTATCCTCTTCTATCGGATTCAGTTATATCAAGTGGGTCATATTTATTATAAAAATCTAAAAGACTTTTATTTTTATCGACTGATTTGGGGATTGACTGGTTTCTTTGATCAATCAGGTCCTTCGCATTGAGTTCATCTCGTTTGTTTTTTTGTATTGGCTTTTCAATATCAGGATTTTTGGTGTCTATTTCATAGAGTCGCAATGATGATATACCTATATCAACATTATATGTGGTGTAGAACCACCCTCTCCAAAACCAATCAAGATCTTTTCCTGAGGCGTCCTCCATTGTTCTAAAAAAGTCTGCAGGTTCTGGTCTTTTGAACATCCATCTTCTAGAATATTCTTTAAATGCAAAATCAAACAATTCTCTACCCATCACTGTTTCCCTTAAAACATTGAGGGCCGCGGCAGGTTTACTATAGGCGTTACTGCCGAATTGATGTATGGATTCAGAATTGGTCATTATCGGTCTTTGTTTTGAACTAGCCATATACCCTGTAATTGATTTTGGCTTTCCTCTGCCTGATGACCATTTTTGTTGCCACTCTGCCTGAGCAAGAAACTGTAGAAATGTGGTTAAACCCTCATCCATCCAGGTCCATTGGCGTTCATCTGAATTAACTATCATTGGAAACCAGTTATGACCAACCTCATGAATGACCACTCCGATTAAAGCATTCTTTGTGCTCTCTGAGTAGGTTCCATCTTTTTCAGGTCTGGGCCCGTTAAAGCAAATCATTGGATATTCCATCCCAAATACAGGACCATTGACGCTTATTGCAACAGGATAGGGATAATCAAAAGTAAATTTAGAAAAAACATCTAACGTATGGGCAACCGATTCTGTTGAGTATTTACTCCATAAAGGTTCAGCTTCATTTGGATAAAATGACATTGCCCATGCTTTTTTATTATTGGAAAACTCGTGATATTTAGCATCCCAAATGAATTTCCTCGATGAGGCCCATGCGAAATCTCTGACATTTTCAGCTTCAAAAACCCATGTCTTTAATTGTGTTGCTTTGAGTTTTTTGGACTGATTTTTTTTCGCTTCCTCAGGAGTTACTATAAATGTGATTTCACCACTTCTCTTAGCTTCGTTCCAACGTTCTATTTGAGTGTCGCTCATGACGGCTTTAGCATTTTGTAATTCACCCGTTGCCGCAACAATGTGATCATTTGGAGCCGTTATCTCTACTCTATAGTTTCCAAATTCTAAGGTAAATTCTCCACTTCCCAAAAATTGTTTGTTTTGCCATCCAGTGTAGTCAGTATAGGCAGCCATTCTTGGGAACCATTGAGCTATTTCATAGATGTAGTTTTTGTCCTCTTTAAAATACTCATATCCTCCGCGTGCTCTATTTAAGTCTGCATCGATAATATTGTATTCCCAGTCAATGTTGAAAATGTAATTCGATTTTGGCGGTATTGGTTTTTCAAGATCAATTCTCATCATTGTCCCGATTATATTGTATTTTATATCATTGCCTTTTTTATCGGTTACTTTTTTTATTTGATGTCCTCCTTTGAATGACTTGCGGTAGAGTTGAGATCTTAATCTGCCAAAGCTGATACCTTCTAATCCTGGGGCTTCCTGAATTAATAGTTCTTCTGACTTGGGATCAAAACGGTTTTGATCGAGCTGTACCCAAAGGTAATTAAGTTGGTGTGGAGAATTATTCCGATAGTTAATGGTTTCAGATCCAATTAGTCTTTGTTTTTCATCATCCAAAGTGACCTTTATGTGATAGTCAGCTTTTTGCTGCCAGTAACTTGGACCTGGAGCACCTGATGCCAGACGATTATCATTTGGTGAAGGTAATAATTCCTGTAGTTGCTTAAAAGGATCTTCTTTATATGAATAAAGTTGTCCGTTTGTTACAGAGATCAGATTAACGAAAATCAGGATTATAGTGAGCTGAAAAAAATTCTTCATTTTAGGTTGGGGGATAGACGGGGGGAATTAATCTAATATATTCTTAAATATCTGCAATTTTTAGATTCACCATACTTATGATAAGTATGTTACTTTACAGGATGAGTAGTAATAATGTAATTATGCGTTATTTAGGCGCAATTTTTTTCTAATCCAATAAGAAAAGAGATCACCAAGAATAACAATTAAAGAGCCCATAATTATTAAGGCTATCATTTTGTCAAAGTCCCTGCCTGCTTTGGCTTCATTGATTAAAAAACCGAGAGAGGCGATGCCAAGCATCCCCAGAACCGTTGATTCTCTAACACAAGTCTCCCATCTATAAAAATAATAGATAAGCATTCTAGAAAAAGTTTCAGGTATTAGAGCCGAGATGTAGCTGTTAAGACGGCTGCTGCCTTGAGCGATAAAAGTTCTAGGGGCTTCTGATTGATTATTTTCAATAATCTCAGAACCTAATCTTCCAAGAATCCCAATGTTATGTATTGCTAAAGCAAGTACTAAGGCCCATGGGTCTGGGCCTAGTATGGATAGTAATAAAAAACCAAGAACGTACTCAGGTAAACTTCTCGTAAATAAAAAAACGAGGCGTGATAATTTATTGATTAATTTCCAAAAAATTGCCATCCATAAATTGGTACTTTCGTTCACTCCTAATGGACGGTTAGTGGCTAAATTTCTTGCTGCTAAAGGTAATAAAATAAATGCCATGCTTGCAGATATCCAGATAGCAGTTGTGGCTAGTCCAAAAGTCATAAGGCTAGCCATGAGGCCCTCTTCATCAAAAATAATTTTTGAAATCCAGGGTAGTGAGTCGGACCAATTTCCTGAATCCCGAGTGGGATCAGGTACAATTTTCTTTAAGAAATTATTGAGGTTTTGTGTTCTTTGTTCTTCGCTAATAACCGATTCATGAAGAGTCTCGGCAGTCCAGGACCAAAGAATGGCAATGATTAAAAGAGCGATACTTAACCTTAGAAATCTTGAAATTTCTCTATTCTTTCTAAGCTCTTGAATTCTCTTTATTTGATTCTCTTCTGACATCTTAGTTGAGATTTGCATTGAGAGTTTTCCTGATTTTAGCTCCCCACCACTCGATTAAAGCTACTGTTAAAAATAGCGCATAGAGATATGTCCAAACTTCGTGATAATGAAATTCATCAGAAGATAACTTGATTCTGTACCCTATTGTTTCAATGCCAATAAAGCCGAATACGGCTGCAGTTCGTAATGCACACTCTAATCTATAAAAGGTGTATGACACTAAGTCTGGAATTGCTAAAGGAACGATTCCGAATATAAAAGAGCCAAAGTAACCCGCTCCGATTGACCGAAACATCGTCTGAACATCTTTAGTATGTTCTTCGAATATTTCTGCATATATTTTTGCTAATATTCCTGAAAAAGGAATTGTTACCGCAATTATTGCGGCTTCAGTCGATAATCCCATTGCTGTTATAAAGATTATTCCCCAAATAAGTTCATGAATTGATCTAGCAAAGGCTATCCATGATCTTGAAATGATATGTAAGGTGCGGAGAAATAATTTATATGGTTTATGATTCAGTTTTTCTGGCCACCACGCCGTTGTTGAAAAAAAGGCAAGAAAAGCTCCCAAGGGAATAGAAAAGCTCATTGCTAAAACTGCGAATTTAAATGTGGATAAAACCGACTCAAAAACCGTTTTCAAAAAAGGGTCTGCTCCATTTACAGGTTTTTCGTAATCAAAAGCGGGGCTAGTTGATGCTTTAAAAAATTCTTTAGCCAGTTTGAAACTATTCTCATTGATGAGCGATTCTGGGTTCAGTCCGATGAGAGCTCCACAAATAATGGTTATTGTTGTTATCCACAATAATAAAGATCTCCTTTTGCCAAAAAGAATGCCCCTATAAGATAGTGATGGAAGGGAGTTAATTTCAGCCATCTTCAAGAATTTCTTTTTCTTCAAGTTGATACAGTTCCTGTAGTTCTTCTTTTGAGATTTGATCAGGG
>MDTB01196606.1_pt1 | contig 10865 bp, 7 predicted proteins | sample 811161 | NCBI WGS metagenome assembly MDTB01 (sample SAMN05326650, study PRJNA326480) | marine metagenome | isolation source: seawater | place: Mediterranean Sea | collected 2009 | reverse complement strand
TAATATTATTAATTTTGGAATAGATACAGTGCATTTTTCAAAGAAAGAATATAATCTTCAGTTACAAATGAAATTAAAATTATACAATTGTGATGATCATCTCAAAATTATTAGCCTCAGAAATCATGAAAAAGTCTATAATATAGAAACTCTAATTCATTCAGTAAAGAAGTTAGTTGATCTCCAAAAAAAAGTTATTTGCCTGATTTATGGGAGTGGTCCTGAAACTAAAAACTTAAAAAAATTATCTGAGGATTTGGGTATACAAAATCAAATTTTATTTAGAGGGCGCTATCAGCAAGATGAATTACCGTATATTTTTTCAATAATGAATTGTTATGTTTCAACGTCCTTGAGTGATGCTGGTATCTCCGCTAGTACTGCTGAGGCTATGTCATGTGAACTTCCTTCTATTTCAGCAAATAATTCTGAAAATAGTTCTTGGATTAATCATGGGAAAACAGGTTTCTTATTTGAAAATAAGAATTCAGATGAGTTATCTAATATTTTACTAAACTTAAAAAAATTTGATTTGTCAAAAATTGGAATAGAAAGTAGAAAAACTATATTGAAAAAAAATGATTATACAAATGAAATGAGAAAAGTAGAAATAATATATAATAATTTAGTTAAATAGAAATGTGTGGAATAATTTTTCAAATCTCTGATCAAAAAATTCATAAAAAAAACTTAATAAATGCAGAGAATTTTCAAAAACATCGTGGACCAGATTTTCTAGGTACAAAAAGTATTATATCTGAAAAGAAAAATTTATATTTTAGTCATCAAAGATTATCGATTTTAGATCTAAGTGATGCAGCAAATCAACCGATGGTTCATGAAGAGTCAGGGTCAATATTGTTATTCAATGGGGAAATTTATAATTACTTAGAATTAAAAGAAGACCTAAAAAAATTTGAAATTAATTATAAAACAACATCTGATACTGAAGTTCTATTATATTATCTTATTTTTTTTGGTCCTGAAGAAACATGTAGAAGAATTAATGGTATGTGGTCATTTGTTTTTTATGATAAAAATAAGAGTGAAGTTTTTTTCTCTAGAGATAGGTGTGGTGAAAAGCCGTTATACTACTATACTTATAATCAAAATATAATCGTTGCTTCTGAAATCAAAACACTTGCTATAGCTAGTGGAAAGAAATTTAGATTAAATAAAAAATATATTTATGATTTTTTAGAGCTCAATTTGCTAAATCTTGATGATGATTGTATCTTGAGTGACATCAAGCAGTTTCAGCAAGGTCTTCTTTATTCTTTAAATCTTAAAAATGATAAAATTAAAATGAATAAAACTTCATTCTGGAATTTAAAGAATGAAGAAAAAAACTATTTAAATTTAGAAAATTTAATTTATAGCAATTTTTTTGAAAGTGTTAAAATTCGACTTAGAAGTGATGTTAAAATAGGAATTATGCTTTCTGGTGGTTTAGACTCTTCATCAATTGCTTCTGTAGTAAAAAAAATTGATAATAAATTTAATTTTCAATTACTATCTTTTATAAATAAATCAAAAGAATTTGACGAGAGTGAATTCATTGAGATAATGGAGCAGCATTTAAAGGTTAAAAGTTTAAAGATAGAATTACCTGATGATTTATCTGATTATTTTAAATTATTAGAAGAGGTTTCTAAAAAAGTTGATACTCCTTTAGTAGGTGCATCAAATCTTGCTCATTATTTAATGATGAAAGAAGCAAAAAAAAATGATCTTAAAGTTATTTTAAGTGGACAGGGTGCAGATGAATCGCTATGTGGTTATAAGAAATATTTATATGTTTATTTAATCAATATTTTCATAAATAAAAAATTTTTTAGGTTTTTTTATACAATTTTTTCTTTTTTAAAAAATAAAACAATTTTTATTCAATTTAGTTTGAGTGAATTAAAAAGATATTTAGGAACTAGAAAAGAAAGCTTTTATGGATCGTTCTTTGATAATGCTAAAAAAACTTCAATTTATTCATTAGGTCAAGATATGCGGTCAAGACAAATTGATGACATTAAAAAATTTTCTGTTCCCTCAATCTGTCATCTTGAAGATAGACTATCGATGTTAAATTCAATAGAAGTAAGATATCCATTTCTGGATAATAATTTAATTGAATTATTTGTTTCTCTTCATGATGAAAAAAAAATATTTAAAGGATGGACAAAATATATTTTTAGAAAGGCATTTGAGAAGATATTGCCTAAAGAAATTACTTGGAGAAAAGACAAAAATGGTTTTTCTACAGATTTTGACACAAAAATTCGTAATAAATATTTTTACGATTATTTAATCAAGAAATACTTTAACGATAGATCAATTATATTTAATGAAGGAATAATTAATAAAGAAATCTTTTTAAATATTTTTAGGAAATTTTATAAGAATAACGATAGAAGACTATCTCCTAAAAAAATTTTTAGCATTATTTCTCTAGAGGAGTGGTTAAGAAATAATAAATCTATATTAATATATGAAAATTATAAACTATAATTATTTTATATTGTTGTAAAATACTTAATATTATTTTTTTACTCTTAATAAGTTGCATGAATTGATTACACTACTTATATCTTTAGGTTTGTATAACATTTGAACTCTTTTTTCTTTATATCCTCCCGCTCCTTTTGCAGTTCTCCACGTACCCATTAAGCTATATTGTGATGGAAAATTTGCTCCTAAACTAGTTAATAGTTCTGCAGAAATACTTATCGGACCATTTTTTTCATAGAGTATCCATGCATTAGCAATATCTTTGCAGTCAACTAAATTAAAACTACCTTTTGCTAATCTCATGCTTCCTACGTATCCTCCCATAATCCATGCCCTACCAATACTTTTAGCTTGCATTAAATATAGTAAGCCTGGAGACTGACCAGTTAAATCAATCATAGGAGTCCCTTTTTTGAATCCAGCATTTATTGAAACATTTCTTGAGTCATTAATGTATCTTGCAAACTCATAAGAAATAATTAGTGTATGTCCTTTATCATTTATCATCATTTCAGATTTATTTAGATTTAAAGGTTGATTATTTCTATAAGGATCTTCTATCCTTTCTTTTATATGTATGGATGCTATTAATTGCGATAAAAGCACCAAAAAAACAATAGGTTGGTAAGTTTTAAATTTTAGACATAAAGGGATAATAAGAACAAATCCTGATGTTAACCAGAAAAAAGAGGCTATTGTTCCTTGTGCCCAATAATTATTACTTGTCCCGAGGGCAAATACATAAGGCAAAAATAAAAATAGAAATACAAGACTCCATTTGAAATTATAAATCTTGAATTTATTTTTAATTATAAGAAAGATACTTATAAATACACACGCAAAAAAAATACCAAATACTTGAAAAGATTGAAAAGTACCATAATTTGGTATCCAATTAGATTTACCCATCGTCATTTTTGCTATGGCAATTGATATTAAGCAACAAGATATTATTTGAACAAATCCGCTTACACTATTATTTAGAAATCCAAGTAAAATAAAAAAAATTGATATCAGAAAAATATAAATAATAGATTGTTTAACTTCTAATGGTATTTTCAATTCATCAATTCGGAAAATTGCACCTATACTATGTCCAGATTCAATTAGTTTTGATAACTCTAATTGTAGATTATACCTCTCCAAATATGTTATTAATGAGCCATCAATAAAAAATGCACTAATAATTAGTAGTATGAACAGTGTTAATAATGTAAAAAACAAGTATCGAAGTTGAAATTTTTTAGTAACTAACAAATATATTAAAATAGTTAGACTTAGTCCAAGAGCTGAACTTGGTTTAGCCATGAATGTTAACCATCCACCAAGACCAATTATGATGAATCCAAATATTTTTTTATTTGATTTACTATTCTGAGCTATTATCACTCCAAGACATGTCAGAAGTAGTGCCTGAAGAGTCAAGTGGTTATAGCTTGGAGTTTGAATATAAAGATAAGTTAGAGAGCTAATTGCAATTCCACAACTCAAAGTAACTTGAAAAGCTTTGTTGACTTTACCAAGATAGTTGAAATTATTAATTAAGAGAAAAAATAAAGTAAATGATAATGAAAAAGTGATTGTAAAATTTAATCTTCTAAGCCAAGTAATATTTCCATCAAGTAAATTATAGAGTGGATGATAAATAAAGCCAAATTGTGAAATTGAAGCTTTATATAAAAATGGGTTTGAAATCCAATTTAAATAATAGCCTTCATCAGTAAAGTCTATTCCATAAGCAGAAAACTTAAAAATCCATATTAGAATTAAAAATGAGGATAATAAGCTGAGTGAAATTGTAATGATTAAATTCCACTTATTTTCTATAATTTGCATATTATTTATAAGTTTGTTTAAAATAAATTAAACATGCCAAACTATAAACTATATCTAAATAATCAATATTATGATAATAAAAATTAGAAAATCATTCAAAATGAAATTTTTAAAATTCAGATAAGTGAAGGTAAAAACTATTAATAATACTAAATATTTAATTGAGGTTTTAGTTAATAATAAGTAGATAATAATTTATGAAAAGTTATATAGAAAAATTTTCAAATAATATTTTATCCCTTCCCCGGTATTCTAAGAGAACAATAGCAATAATTACCGATATATGTTTATGTATTTTATGTACGTGGCTAGCATTTATTTTAAGACTAGAAGAATTAATTCTTTTTAAAGATTTTAATTTTTATTCAGCATTTATATCTATTATCATTGCAATGCCAATATTTTGGTTATTTGGATTATATCAAACCATTTTCCGCTTTACTGGTTTATCAATAGTTTTTACAGTTTTATCTTCATCGTTTATTTATGGATTAATATTTTTTTTAATTATTGGAGTTTATAGCATTCAGGGAATTCCTAGATCAATAGGCGTTTTACAGCCAATGCTATTATTCTTTAGCATTATAGGATCAAGATTATTGGTAAAGTATTTATTAACTCGCAATTATAATTATAAAAAATCTTATAATAAAAAAAATGTGATGATATATGGAGCAGGACAAGCTGGAAGGCAGTTATCAATAGCGTTAGAGAATAACCCCGAATTTAAAGTTGTTGGTTTTTTAGATGATAACACTCAATTGCAAAGACAGATTTTATTTGATCATAACATATACTCTCCAATAAAATTAGAAGAATTAATTCAAAGCCATGAGATAAATCTAATTTTTCTTGCTATGCCTTCAATAAGAAAAGCACATAGAAAAAAAATAATTGAAAATTTAAATCAATATAAGTTAAATGTAAAAACACTCCCAAGTATCTCTGAGATTGTTGATGGTAGAATAACAATATCTGATATTAAAGACTTAAATTTAGATGATATATTGAGTCGAGATGAGGTAAAGCCAGATTTAGGATTATTAAATCAAAATATTAATGCGAAATCAGTGCTAGTAACAGGTGCTGGAGGTTCAATTGGATCTGAGTTATGCCGCCAAATAGCAAGACTTAATCCTAAAAAATTAATACTTTTAGAATTGAATGAATTTGCACTATATCAACTGTACGAAGAGCTATCATTACAAAATAAAGATCTTAAAATCATTTCTTTGCTAGTAAATTTACAAGATCAAGGAAAGCTGGAAACTATTTTTGAAACTTTTAAACCAGATACAGTTTACCATGCGGCTGCATATAAACATGTCCCTTTAGTAGAAGAAAATATATGTGAAAGTATTAAAAATAATGTCTTCAGTACTTTGGCTGTTATAAAAGCATCAGTTTTAAAAAAAGTTTCAAATCTTGTCTTAATATCAAGTGATAAAGCTGTAAGGCCAACTAATATAATGGGTGCTTCAAAGAGACTTTCTGAACTTTGTATGCAGGCGATTTATAATAATACAAAAGATATCTCCACTCAATTTGCAATTGTTAGGTTTGGAAATGTTTTAGAATCATCTGGTTCAGTTATTCCAAAATTTAAGAAGCAAATTAGAGAAGGTGGACCTATTACCTTAACTCATGAAGGTGTAACAAGATATTTTATGACGGTAACAGAGGCGGCTCAATTAGTGATTCAAGCAGGAGCTATGGGTCAGAACTGTGAAGTATTTGTACTAGATATGGGAGAAAGTATAAAAATAAAAGATTTAGTTTATAAATTAATTAATTTGTCTGGGCTAAACGTAAAAGATATTGATAACCCAGATGGTGATATTGAAATTAAAATTACTGGACTCCGTCCAGGAGAAAAACTATATGAAGAGTTATTAATTGGTGATAATCCTCAGAAGACTCTGCATCCAAAAATAAAAAAAGCAAGTGATCCTTTTATTCCTTATGATCAATTAGAAGTAAATTTAGATAATTTAAAAAAATTATTGAATAAAAATGAGGCAAATGAAGTAAGGCAGTTATTGGAAAATATGTTAGAGTCGTTCCATCCTAATTCAGATATTGTAGATCATTTTTACATGGAGCGATTATTAGCAAGCGAACCTAAAAAAAATTTATTAATAAAGGATAATCAGAATAAAAATATTATTAAATTTAAATAATATAATAAAATTAATAATGATTTCTAATAAAATATTTATCTAAGCTCATATAATTAGTAAATGTAAAAATGCAATTCATGAAGTTCAATACTGTTAGAGATAAGTTCATTTTTTATGATTTTCCAGCAATATTATTTTCTTTAATCCCTTTTTTTTTAATTACAGGTCCTTTTTTAAGCGATTTATCAATCTCATTAATAAGTTTATTGTTTATATTTTATTGTATCAAAGAAAAAAACTTTTCATTTTTTAACAATGTATATTTTTATTTTTTTTTAATATTCTGGCTTTACTTGTTACTTAATATTTTTACTAACAATTTTAATATTGATAGCCTAGGAACAGTTCTTGTTTATATACGGTATGGTATTTTTGTAATTGCTATGATTACATTGTTAAATACTGATCACAATTTCATAAAATATTTTTTCTATTGCATCTTCATTTGCTTTGCTGCACTAATATTAGATGGATTTTTTCAATATTTTACTGGTGAAAATATCTTTGGTTTTAAAACTCCAAATAATTATAGAGTTTCCAGTTTTTTTAATGATGAAATGATCTTAGGAAGCTATTTAAGTAGGTTGTGGCCAATATTTTTTGGCCTTTCAGTTTTTATTTTCAAACAAAATAATAAATTATTTTATTTATTTATTGCAATTTTTATTTTATCCGAAGCTCTAATTTTCCTAAGCGGAGACAGGACTGCTTTTTTTTATATTAATCTATCAGCATTATTTGTAATTTTATTTTCTCAAAAATTAAGAAAATTAAGGCTTTTTACACTATTGAGCAGTATTCTTATACTTATAATTATTAGTCTTTTTAATCCTCTTGCAAAAGAAAGGGTGATTGATCAAACCTTGAGAGGAATGAATTTAGTTGAAGAGAATAGAGATGAGCAAAAATACATTTTTACCAAAGGTCATCATGAAATATATATTTCTGCTTATAAAATATTTTTAGATAATAAGTTATTTGGTGTAGGTATAAAAAATTTTAGAAATGTATGCAGTGAGTCTAAGTATTATGTTAATGAAAAAGAGGTCTGTTCTACTCATCCTCACAACACTTATATTCAAATATTAGTAGAAACTGGTATTATTGGTTTTTTATTTATATTAATTACTTTTATTTATTTTTTTAAGAATATAATAAAGCATTTGATTTACAAATTTAAAGGCAAACTATTATTTAATGATTTTGAAATCTGTATTTTGTCTGGATTGGTAATATATCTGTGGCCATTCGCGCCAACACTCAATGTGTTTAATAACTGGATGAATATTGCAATGATAATAAATTTACCCTTTTTATTTTGGAGCATAAAAACTGGAGCAAAAAACTCATTAATAAAAGATAACTAGTCGAGTAAAAGTTTAAATTCAATATCAGTTTGACTCATTTAAATCTTACTTTTATTCAGTATAGAATATATTGGTAGAATTCACCAATAACATATATATAAAAAAATTTCCTGAGTTTACAAATAAGCTTGGTAAGGTTATAATTATATTATAAATTTTTTAAAATTATAATCTTAATCAACTTTTTTTTAACTTATGGAAGAAACAAAATCCAATAGCAACGATGAGATTGATTTAATCAAAATCACTAAGACGCTTTACAGGGGAAAATGGATAATAGTTGCAATAAGTATCATTGCAACATTTATTGGTGTTGCGATTAATTTTACTAAGTTAAATTCTTTTGAAGCTTCAACAGACTTAGAGCCAGGAAGAAACCTTGTTTTTTATGATTATATTCCTTTAAATGATTTATTAAGATCAAATAATTTTTCTTTTTCCATTAATTCTGAGAAAATCTTTTTAATGTTTATAAAGGAATTTAATGATTACGAGGAAGTTAGTAGCATTTTAATTGAAAATGAGTTTGTCGCCAAATCAATTGAGGATTTAGATGAAGGAGAAAAGAAAAAAGAATTAAGATCATTAGCAAAATTATTTAAAATAAATGAGCCTTTCGAAGGTCAGAATTCATGGACCATGAGTTTCAATTGGCACGATGATTACGAGGGGACTGAAATAATAGAACAAGCTATCAATACTTCTCTCAACAATGTGAAACTTGAATTATTAGATAGTATTAAAAAACTCGCTGATGTATATGATTTAGGTAACCAATTAAGAATGGAATCATTAAACTCAGATTTGAATAGAATTAGAGAAGTGTATGATCTTGAAACAAAATCTCAATATCAATTTTTAAAAGAGCAATCTTTAATTGCTAAGGAATTGGGGATAGAAACAAATGAGCTTGATTTTAGTGGAACATCTCAACCAACTAAGGCAAGTGACTTTTCTCTGACTATTAATTCAGAAGAAAATCCATATTATCTTCGCGGTTATAAAGCAATAGATAAACAAATATCAATTTTAGATAGCAGATCTGAAGATGAGAAGTTTATAATGTCAGAATCATCTATTCAAGTATCAAAAGAGATTTTATCAATTAATTATGACTTATCTTCATCTCAAATTAAATATTATGAAAAATTTCTTGAAAATGATGATGTACATAATTGGATTAATATAGATTTTTATCTTGCTGATATAGAGCAACAGAATAATCCATCGCTATTTATTTCTATATTTATTTTTTTTTGGAATGATAATAGGTTCAATATTTGTATTGATTACAAATTTTGTCAGTTCAGTTAAACGGCATTCCTTAGACAATTAATTATATTAAAGAAAATACTAAAATAAATTTTTAAAATATTTACTTTTTAAGATTACTCAATTCGTTTCAAAAAATACAAGTTCTTTGTTATCTATTTGGGCCTGTCTCATTTTAGATGCTTTAATCTGCTTATGTGTTCGAGACCGATAACAATATGAACATTTAACTCCCTTTTCATAATTTTTAGATTTTAAATCTTTTTTATCAAGAGGTGTTCTACACCCATAACACTGAGTATATTTTCCTGTATTTAATTTTTCATCAAGCGCAACCCTGCTATCAAAAACAAAGCACTCTCCCTCCCAAGATGTATTTTTTTTATTTTTCTTAAATTCTAGGTAATTCAAAATTCCACCATCCAGCTGATATATATTTTTATATCCATTCATTAATAGATATGATGAAGCCTTTTCACACCTAATGCCACCTGTGCAAAACATTGCGATCTGTTGATTTTTATCTATCTTACTTTTTTGAATAAATGATGGAAATTCACGAAATGATTTTGTTTTCGGATTTATTGCATTTTTAAATGAGCCAATTTTAATTTCATAATCATTTCTAGTATCAATTATTAAAAAGTTTTTATTATTAACAGTTTGATCCCAATCTTTAGGTGAAATATATTTTCCTGTATGATTTTCAGGTTTAACTCGACTATTGCCAATAGTTACTATTTCTTTTTTTATTTTTATTTTAAATCTATTAAATGGAATAAAGTTATTTTTTGATATTTTAAGTGATAATTTTCTAATTTTGAGAATTTCTTTTATTTTTTTAATTAGATTATCGAGCTCTTTTCTTTCACCTGAAATAGTTCCATTTATGCCTTCATTAGAAATAAGTATTGTTCCAAAAATAGAATCTTTCTCATTACATTTACTCAGTTTAATTTTTTTTGATTTCAAATCAGTGATTTGCTTGAAACGATAAAAAGAATAAATAATTATTTCTTTATCTCTCATTAGTATTCCACTGGTATCGGATCCAATGATCGCCATAGATACCAAGTTGCAACTGTTCTATATGGCTTCCATTTATTTCCAATTTTTATTAACTCTTCACGCTTTATTGGGTATTTAAGATTATATATTTCACACACACCTCTAATCATTCCAATGTCGTCTAGTGGAAAAATATCAGATCTACATAAATTGAATATTAGAAACATTTCTGCTGTCCATCTTCCTATTCCTTTGACTTTGATTAAATCTTGTATTATTTCCTCATCACTCATTTTATGCCATAAATGAACACTTAATTTTTTATTAATAAAAGCATTCGATAAGTTTTTTAAATACAACACTTTTTGACGTGATAAACCTACTGATTTGAGTGTACTAGAATGGCAATTATAAACTTGTTTTGGATCAACTTTTTCTATTTTAATGAGTAATTTATTCCAAACAGATTGAGCAGCTTTAACTGATATTTGCTGACCAACGATTGATCTCGCAAGAGTTAAAAAAGGATCAGATTTTGTAAAAAGAAAATCTCGAGGGTATGCATCAATAATCTTACCCAATTTTCTGTCATTTTCCCTAAGTTTTTTTTTTGCTTTTGACCAAAAAGCTGGTTTTTTTTTAATCATTAACTGTAATTTATATATAAAAAAAACTCATTGTCATAGCTTAGATAAAATGT
>MDTB01233342.1_pt1 | contig 10867 bp, 9 predicted proteins | sample 811161 | NCBI WGS metagenome assembly MDTB01 (sample SAMN05326650, study PRJNA326480) | marine metagenome | isolation source: seawater | place: Mediterranean Sea | collected 2009 | reverse complement strand
GGTATTTAAATCTTTCTATATTATTCGTTTTAGGAGAAACATAAATGGAATTCTTTACTCCTTGCTGGATTGTTCTAGGAATGATGTTCCCGTCAGAACCTTCGGTTTCGTATGTACATAAACAATCAAAAACCTTCGCACAACGGCTCAAGACATGCAATCGTGTAGCTTCTGTAGCTGTGAAAAACAATGTAGATCCTGCCCTTGCAATTGCTGTAGCTTTTAGTGAAAGCCGCTTCAGCAAACCAACCTCTGACAAAGGCGCTAAAGGCCCTCTTGGAGTCATACCCCGCTACCATTGCCCTAAGTCTAAAGAAAAATGCGACTATCTTCAAGCGGGTGTAGTCGCGCTAAGGAAATTTTTAGACATTAACAATATGGACTATTGTCAAAGCCTGGCTCAATACAATAGAGGCCTCGAAGGTAAGTGTAAAGAAGGCCGCTCTGAGTACAAATACGCTCAATTTATATTAAGCCTATATGATGAGATTTGCGCAAAAACGGATCTGTGTACAGGTTGTTAAGTATCTTCTGCAGAATTCACTACAGACTGCAATGCAGACTTCAGTTCGGGAACATCTAAAGCCATTGACAGTAAGTCCATCCTCGGCATATAAGCATCTTCCATTTGAACCCTGAACTTAGAAACGGTTTTTTCTGATAAACCGATAGCTCGGAGCTTACTAGAACATTCATCCAGCAGAAGATTTCTCCATACCTCAATGATTTCTTCCTGATTACGAGTAAAGGCCTTATAGCAAGAAGGCTTGGATACATTCATAAGTCGACTTATGTCTTCAAAAGACACTCCTGCTCCTCTAAGAATTGCCAGCTTCAAACCTCGATCTGAACCCATCCAGCGAGGGCCGCCACGATAACACCCAATCTTATTTGCCCTCCTCGCTACTGACGACTTAGATCTCCCCAGCATTGTGGAAATTCTGCCCCAACTATATCTGGCGGATAGGGCTTCCATGTGCGCTTCTTCGTATTTTGTCCAAAGTTTAGATTTAGTCTTCGGCATAGCATTTCCTATTTATACGTCTGACGGCACCAAACGACCCTCCGAGTCAAACTTCTGATACGCACCTTTCCACCATTTTGTCGCAAGAGTAGGCTCTGCGAGACTAGGGATGTCTGGTGTAAAGTGAGACATTGACTCTTCCATGATCTTTTTTAGCTCAAACGCAGCGGCGTGCGCCTTGTGTAAAGGGGTCTCAACAATGATCTCATCGTGGACAAACAATACAGGTCTTGTCCCGTACAAAGGACTAGAGGGGTCAGTATAAGCACATTTAGTAACCCGTGTAAAGGCTGATAGACCGCCCTCAGCAGCGAGCCCTTGAAAGTAAAAGTTCGCAAGCTGACAGAAGCGCCGATCACCACTCAACCTGTTCGCTCTTCTTAAATACCCCTGACCCTCATATTGGTGCACCCTCACGCCTACCCGATCCAAATAATACTTGATCTCTGGGAACTGAGAAAAGAAGAAAGATTTCAAGTCCTCAGCCTCTTCCTCTGTAACGACTACGTTGTAACCTTTGGCGAACTCAATGAATGTCCGACTAGCCATCCCTCCTGGGAAACCAAAATTACAACATTTCATAAGCTGACGCATCTCTTTGAAAGACTTATCACCCTCTGATTTGAGACGCTTACCTTCCTTGTACTCAATCCCCAGTTTACGACATGCCATGTAAGTGTGCGGATCAAACTCAGGATCTCGCTGATAGAGTTCCGCTAACCGAGACTGCTTTAGTTCATCGAGCAACACCTGAGAAAGAACCCGTAACTCATTCGCCTCGTAGTCGCAAAATATGAAACAACACCCCTCACGCGCACGAACGCACTCTCTAATACCCCCCGAGCGAGGCGGATTGAGTAGGTTCGGATTGCGTGCCGACACACGACCCGTCTCACTGTAAGGGAAGAAAGATGTGTTGATTACCCCGTTTGTTTGCGATGCTTTCTCAAGAGCAGGAACAAACGTCGACCATATAGTCCGCTTATCTCCAACAGATGCCCACGCCTCTAATAAAGGATCTCCCGAACCCTTTAAAATACTTCTAGACGTACTTACAGTCCCTTTATCTGTCATCGGGACATCTTTACCCGCAGACTCATAAGCGATCTGCACACACTCCCTAATCTTCTTGGTGTCCACCTTAATCGTAAGTTTACCCTTCTCCAGTGCACGCTCCCTAGATCTACCTTTCAGTTCCGTTGCAAAACCAGACCTCACAAGAGTGTCGGCAACTTTTCTCACTTCTTCTTCAGCCGCATTTCGCAAATCTGCAACCGCTTCCGAATCGACACGCATACCCCAAGCTGACGCCAAAGTCAGAGCGTAATGAAACGCAGAGCGCCTAGGGGCTTCCTTAAAAATGTCGATCATGTCATGTGTCTGCAACAATCGGACACTTGACCCTGCACTTTGTGCCTCGTGCAACGTGTGTAAATGCTCGACGTCTTGGATAAGATACTCACGATAAGAAGAGGGCCACTGGTGGAAATCTATCCCCTCTATTTTATAGTATGTGATTTGTACGTCATGGTCTTTAGCTTCACTCAAGTCAAGACCGCAAAAGAAGTGAGATGCCCCGACAAGAGAAGTCACGCCGTACTTACCGTGACCCAACTCGATTTTACGCATAGAGTCAGATTTTAAGCGGCCATGAGCATTCAGCGCCACTAGTGTACGAATATATGTACAGTGTAGTTTAGACTGCTCAAATAGGTCGAAAACCTTAGAGATATACTTCGTATCCATCGCACTGATACATGACCAGTCATACGCAGCATTATGAGCTACTATAGGACCGTCAACTAAATCGCACAACTCTAAAAACTTATCGAGCTGATCTGCCCAAAAAAAGTAGACGGAGCGCCCTCCCTCAAGAGATTTCAACTTGGACGCCCAAAGGTCTACTGCGCAAGCTAACGCTTCTGTGTCCTGTATATTAAAAGCACCCACAATAACTTCAGGTGCACGCTTAGGCCCAATCGGATATGTCTCTAAATCGAAACCAAGCATATTATAAAATCTCCTTTAACCAGAAGAACATAAACTCATTCTCTAGAATAAGACACCCTACATCCGCTTTACGGTCAAAATTGGCTGCAAACATCAAGTCAACTGCATCCGACCGAGAATTCTGAATCTCACTCGTAAATATAAAGTATTTCTTACTTCTGACGAAAGTCCTATATATTTTGTTGTGAGGACTAGTCGACTTTGCATCCTCGTATGCATCCCTGACGGAATCCATCTTAGGGGCAAAAATCCAATGGTAGTCCTCCGCAAACACTACTTTATCGTGATCAAATCTCTTCACGTGCTTAGCGGGTCTCTTCATGTCACTTTTACCATAAGTGACTATTACTGGCTTCTTCTGATTTTTATTCATTGTTTCTCCATTATGGATAACGATTTTAGGCGTGCTTCTCACGAAACACGCCCTAGTGTCCGCACTCTCTGTACGGGAAACCCATCTTAGCTAACGAGGGTGTTTAGATGTCGCGTGGCGAACTTTTTTCTATAGATAGTATGTATCCCGAGAGTGGGTGGTTAGAAAGGGATAGGGTCAGCTGTGGCCGCTCCCTGAAAAGAGTCAGCAGAGGGAACTGGCTGGGCCACGTTGGCTCGTGCCATACTCGCAAAGTCAGGAGCTTGATCTTTGTCAGAATCAAAACATTTCCAATCGAGCTTAGTGTAGAGGCCGCCACTCTTAGTGGGTTTCTCGAAAGCGTTTACAATCGCCTCTAGACCAATCGCCACGGAAGGCTCAGCGTTTGGGTTCATCTCGAAAGCAGGGAAAAACGAGTTAATCACTTCCGCACTCACTTCTGGCTCAGAACAACCTGCCACCTGGCAAATAAACGTCTTGAGCGAACCTGGACCGCTATCGCTGTCCAGACTCACAACCCAGCTGACCTGGCTTGTCGTCGGAAGATTCGAATTGTTTGAGTTGATGACAGAACACTCGACAACTGCACGTGGTCGGCGCTGACGATTCATAAAGATTTTAGCACCGTCAATCTTAACGTGGTAAACACCCGCTTCGAAGTAACGAGAAGAATTCTGCACTGCTGAATTTGCAATGAGGTTGGCAAAATAATTGTGATCCATTTTGATGTCCTTTTCTGTAGGCTGGATTCTTAGTTAATTGAGTTCTTAGTTAATTTGGTTCTTAGTTCTTAGTTCTTAGTTCTTAGTTCTTAGTTCGTCTACAACGGACACCCTCCTTAGCTTCGAGTTGACTAGATTTCTACAACCGATGGCTCCAAAGTTCAAGGCGTTTTTTTAAATTTTTTTTAGTTTTGCAATTACAGCTGTTTAGACGCCTTACCTACTCCTTCTCGCTCACTCATTCTCTTGTTCTCAGCACGTGCATACTTCCAAAGCAAGGAGACAGACAAAGTTGAAATGCAGGATATTTAACGATAAACTGTAGCGCAGTCGCACGACCCCTTAAGGGTCGCGCATAAACATGCATCCTGAAAGGCCGCTGACATGCTCCAACACATGCCCAAACACGCAAGCACCCTTGCACAGACTTCACAAAAACTAGGAAGTATCATAGATGACCTAATCGATGAGGACTTAGAGAATTCTGAGCTTGCTGCAATATCTGACATTTCTGCTCTGATCGTACAGAATTTAAGCGCTTCTCGGAATGCAAGACTTTCTTACCTCCTCGGCTCCACGCCCAGCGGCTATGTGGCGGGTAAAATGTTTGACACAAACGTCGATGCCTCCAACTTAAAAACAATAGGCACAATGGCTGTAGGTAGTATGATTTCTGGAGGTCTTAGTACGCTAATCGGAGCGTTTTCAAAAAGTACTGAATCTAGAAATACAACTAAGTCCACCGCTGCTGTAATACTTGACGCTGAACAAGCGTTACTTATACTCGCAGAAAAGGGGAAAATCTCAAACGATACTGCAAGCGAAGGCCGTAAAGCTATAAATGATGCTGTCGCCAGCCTTCAAACTGTAAATCGAATTGTAAGCGCAGTGTTAACATTAGAGAGTATCGCGACGGCATATCACGGATACCGCAGAAATGGTGATAGTATCGGGTACGGTCTCGCATGGGGCATCACTAACGGTGTAGGACTCGGCGTGGCCTTAGCTCAAGGGTACGCTAAACCTATCGTCTAAAGGAGATACCCTTGAATAATTTTGAAAGTGTCACCCTAGAGGGCATCGCTAACGGTAATCCTACACTTAGTTCACTGGTCGACAATGTTATCTCATTACTAGACGACATCTACAAAGTAACTAAAGGTGAAGATCCGTCTGACCGTTCTTGGTACCAGTTTTCGAGAGATACCCTCCCTGAAGAGTACTACCTTACTGTGAAAACAAATCTCGCAGCAAGCCCTGCTCTGTATAAAGCTGTACTTACGCACAACTACGCGCAAAACGAGAGAGACTACTTTATTAAGTACCCTTTACTCTTAGCGTATATCCAGAACGCTGTCGTTCAACATAAAGATCAACCTACCAAAATTGATATCGCTATCTTTGAAACTATTACAGAGTTTATTGATGTATGGCCTCTCTCCCCTGGAGGATATGTAGAGAGCACATCCGACTGGATGTTCCGCGACGCTCATGCATTTTTAGATGATGCAAGTGAAGCCCTACCTGAGAATAAAGATCATGTAGATACTCGGCTGGACAATGATGTACTTACACGAGCTATCTCTTTTTTAAACTCACTCGTAATTAAACTGCGAGACAACGATGTCGGCTTAAGTGAAGAAGAGGAGACGGAGCTTGCTCGGTCTAACTTCGCAGCACTTTCGACCCAAATGCGACAACACCTTACCGCCGAAAAGAGCCCTGTTAGTGACAATATTGCGTTGCCTGATGGTAGTACAGCAGTGATTAACACCGACGGTAAAATTGAAGTCTCGACTCCAACAGGTGAAACTAAACCTTTCAAAGAACTCGTTCAGGCTTCAAAGACTAGCGACAAAAAGACACTTAAGGATTCAAAGACTATCGACAAAAAGAAAGTCGCTTTTGTTGTCGGTGGGGCCGCTACATTGTCAATTATTGCGTACTTCATATACAAAAGAAATAAGTCTTAAATTTATTTGACTTTACCCCCCTGCCGCTGTAGATTTGAGCCAGGTAGTTCAACAAAGACCCTAGGCACCGACAGTGTGCAAACTACGGTGCCTAGGGTTGCGATGAATTTCAGCAATAGCGATTAGAGATACAGCAACCACCAAGCGAGTATGCTGTTAACCTCAAAACCGTCTCCTAAGTGCTTATAGTAATACCTCACACCCTTTTCCCCATCGTGCACTGCGACTAACACACTGTCCTGCGTTGCCGATAAAAATGTTCTCAAAGATATATTAGGGATCTCTGTAAGATTTTGAAAGATCTCAAATGTATCCGAGAATCTATCTGGGCTAATCTGCAAAAGGTTAATGTTCCCAGAACCTGTAAACGTCATTATGGGTAAGTCTAAAAGATCTTCCCCTTCCGCTACAGAATACCCTGCGCTAAGCGGGCTCGACCGCTTGAAGTTCTCTCGTGGCTTCGGGCCTAAATCGAGATAACCATACTCAGAGGCGTCTTGGAGAGACTTAGGGTCTGCCGTGAGCATTTCCATCAAAACATCGACCGCTACAAAATCGCTTATCCCCATCTTTAAAGTACCGATGTGCTGACCATCGGATACCAGAACACAAATCTCGTTTTCCGATCTCGACTTGAACAAACGTATTGTGGGGCAACGAGAGCTTATCAACTTCTCTAAAAGACCTGAAGATACCGAAAACTCCAAAGTGTCCAGCCCAATTATTTCCTCTATATCGAAAACATCTTCTGCAAAATCAACCACCTCGGACTGTGAGTAAGGGATATCGAATGTTGCAAATAGATCTGGAGACACCGAGTCTATTGTCCCTTCCGCAAACTTACGCATCTGCTCTCTGCTACGCACCCACAGACTAAACGCTTTGATTGCGCAAAGAACTTCTGCATATAAACCACGCTTGAAGTTTACAGCTACGCAGTCGAACGTATCTCCTTCCCCGATCTGCTCTGCCAGGTCCGACACGAAATCTCCGACCGCAGAGCTTACTTCGATATCCATCGACTCTGCGTATACGCCTACACCCGAATCGATCAAACCATACCGAGGGTGATCCTCACCGACAATACGCCTGTAAACATCAAAACCGCCATCTAAAAATTTGATTGGGTCGAGTTCCCCCTCTGCGCCACACCCGTAATTCTGATCGTTCTCGTTAAACTGAGTAAAGAATCCAGGCAAGTCTATAGGGTTGCCCGCTATAATCCTGCTCGATAAATACCCTCTCCAAAAAAGTTTACTAGGCTTATACTTCGGCCCAAGTACGTCGGGAATCGCAAATTTGGTCCCGTACGGAGGAGTGTCGTCAGACATGAAAGGTACCCATCCATCCACCTCTAAAGGTATAGGTATGGATCCAATGAACGTCCCTACTACAGAGTCGATAAGACTATAGTCTGATGGCGATAAAGTCCGATAGTCTAAGTCCGACATGGTCAAAACATTATACAAAAGTACGCTCTGAGCTACGTGATCAATGTTCCCATCAGAACATCTCTTAAATATCGTGGACATCAGCGAGGGGTCAAAAACTAAAGCTACCCTTACTCCCATACTTTCGTACTCATAATGATCAGTGACTAGCGCTACATTCAGACCTCTCCCCAGTATACCTAAGTTCGACAAGTAATCGTAAAGTGTCTGAGCGGATGTCAATAGTTCCGCTAACGCAGCACTCTGCTCTTCACGAGATATGGGAGTCCCTTTAACCTCTTTTAATATCTTGGTTGAATCATACTCGTAAGTGCTTTTGACTTCTTTTTTAATCACCTCATATTTAACATAATCTGTAACCCCTGAAAAAATATGAACGAAGAAAGGGTCTTCCCAACCCTCTGATTCTCTATTGATAAAGAAATCGTCAGCACATACATCCTTTACAAAAATCACTGGGCAAAAACCCACATCGGAGTCTTTCCAAGTTGTATTGACTCTGAAGCATGCCTCATCCCATCCCAATTGTCTTGGAGCGGATCCTTCTCGCATGATCCGTCGAGTCAGACCCTTATTAAGCAACTGTTTAACACTCTGCTTCACCGTCGTTTCCAACTGCGCTGCTGTCAACCCGCGTGTCTGAATGTACTGAGGATATGTAGGAGAAAGTTGCTTTGTGTATTTACGCTCAAACTCATAAGGCCGTTTCCAAGTTTTAGATTCGAGTAACTTCAGTATCTCAGTAAACTGATCTTCGGTTAACAATCCGAACTCTCTATCTAAGTACAGTAGCCCTTTTTTAAAAGCTGTGCAGTGGAAGCCTGACTGACCCCTTTTGAATCGAGCATAATATACTTTTTCTTCCCCCGTTAAACGGTCTTTACAGTCTACAAGCCCGTGCGCGTACTCATGCAAAACAATATGCGAAAAATTTTCATAACTGCTGTAGTAACTACTCCCCAACCTGAGCAAGATCATTTCTTCGCTGAACATCCCGCCCTTCCTGTAAAAGGATGAGCCTCGCTGGGATTTACACACTACCTTACAATCCCTTAAAAGTCTTTCTGCATCTTGCAAGTTAGCGGATTCGAGTCTCGCAGGATCTCCTATAAAAGTATAGAGACCTTTTAAAACATCTTCATTCGTTAAGAAGATGTTGATTTCTTTAAGTCTTGGTCCGAAATTATAAGATTTCCCATTACTTTGTTTAACTCTACACTCAGACATTTAACTCTCCACATCAACGATTCAAAACGTAAATATGGACAGTACTCTAACACATGCCAATGGCGTAGTTCAAAATAAGGACTTTTAAAAACTCATTTGAAATACGTGACCTCGCAGCGGTATATTTACCGTCGTCCCTCCCAAACGTGTAAGCAATCAGAAAGGCTCCACAATGTTCAACAGACAGAATTTAAGAAATATCAGATCAGGAAGAAGTGTAAGCCGAGGTGCTCGCAATCGAGTGCGGATCGCCACTAATCAAGAAAGAAGGCTTCTTGCAACATACATTCATGCGATTATGGAACTGAAGGTCGTTTACCGCTTACTTGTGACTGCTGCAAGTGGGATTCGTGCTGAAATGGGACATGGTTCCCAAAACCGCGCTCAAATGGGCCAAGCAGACATTGATGCCAGGCTTGCCGAATATCCGTATGCAGAGCCTGGTTTGTCTCTAACTGATATGTCACGACTGACCTACGAAGAAAGACAACCCTCACAGAGAGATGTACTTAATGCGCAGCGTGTGGGTGTTAATAGGATTCGGGAACTCGAAAACGCGATCAATATTGAGCGATCCAACATCACTATGGCGGTTAACAACTTCAAAAACGAACTGGAAGCCAGATTCCGCGCAAACGGAGCCACTGACAACTCCACTTTCCGAGGCTAAATCAAACCCACTCGGCGTTCAACAAACGCTGCTTGAGCCCTGTTGAGTCTTCAATATATCTCGCGCTCTGCCTAGCAGAAGCAAGTGCTACAGAAAACTCATCGTAGTTAGGTACAGTCACAGTAACAACTTTACGTTTCTGACCTTGACGATGACTACGCCCCAAGAGCTGCTCCCAACGCGCACCGTCGCTTAGAGGATGAGCTATAAAGTGATTGCCCCAGGCTTGTAAGTTCTTACCTTGAGAGTGAGACCTAATACTTATCAGCGCTACGTGAGGTGTTGTGACTTGGGTGAGAGCCTCGTCAGCTGCCTTACCTGTTCCATAAATTGGCCATCCTGTGATCTGAGCCAAAGCATGAGCCAACGCTGTATGCTCATACCAAACCAAGGGCGGCTCTTTCTGAGTTTTTACCCAATTGATAACTGCCGCTAGGAAGTATTGAGAAAACCACTTTACCCCAACTGGCGGGAGTGGCCGATGTTTCACTTTCGCCCATTCGATATATGCCATGACTAAACCTCTGGGAAGTTTAATCTCCAGTTCTTTTCGAAGAAACTTAATCACGGCACGCTCTAACAGAGCAGGAGTATCTATCCCCTCTGGCGCACGACTACAGAAAGTGCGACAAGCCTTTGCCCAATCAGAGCGCGCATCCTGCCACTCTTCGTCTGGGTCTCCAGGCCAATCCCAATAATAGTAAAATCCGCAAATCATCTGACGACGTACTCTTACCAACGCAAGGGCACTATCCAATTCTTCACCCTGAGGTGTTTGCCAAGTATCATTCAGCGCGGCGATCTTTCCACGCACGTCCTTAGGCATTTTAGCCTTATAGTTGAATATCTTTAACCTACATGGAGGTGGTGCTTTATGACTTATTACTACACCGCCAGTGGTAAGTAAGTTCTGTTTAAAAGCATCTCTCGGATCAATCGTCTTGAACTTTAAAAGCAATGGCGCGATCAAACTCATATCTTTATTTTCAGACTTCTTACCCTTATCTAAAACTGCGCCCCAAGACTCCAAATAAGGCCACTTCATCGGCAAAGGTGTATTCTCTTTAAGTGCCCATAACGATAAGTGCCAAAAATCCTTGATCGACGTCGAGGTGATAGAGCCGCTTAACCCTACAAACATCGGAATCGTTTTGTCATTGCGAACACACCAGGCAAAGTAGTTCTTCAATCTACGAGTTCGTGTGCTCGTTGGATTTTTCAGCTTATGCACTTCGTCTGCTACTATCAAGTCGGGCTGAATCTGCCTCATCAGTCCAGGCCGCGTCGAAATCTCTTCATAACTTCGCATTTCCATATGCGGCGGTAAATGAAAATGCTTTCCGTACTCAGTCCAATCGGCCTGAGCCTGTAAACGCATACTTGCAGGTAAAAGTAAAAGAGGCCGCTGCGCTTTGAG
>MDTB01202252.1_pt1 | contig 10867 bp, 10 predicted proteins | sample 811161 | NCBI WGS metagenome assembly MDTB01 (sample SAMN05326650, study PRJNA326480) | marine metagenome | isolation source: seawater | place: Mediterranean Sea | collected 2009 | reverse complement strand
TATTATTTTTAATAAATTCAAGTCGGCAATGACTCAAATTGTTACGGATCAACAGTTAATTCCGTTTTCGGCAGCACCCAATTACGGAGGTGTTGAGGAGCCCAGCATAGAAGAAGATAAGCTAAGCACAGCCGTTGAGGCTAGTTACATATTTGAGCCTGATGAAGAGGAGATCTTGACGGAACTGCTCCCTCAAAACATAGCAGTTCAGGTTTTTCAAGCTATGTTGGAGAGTGCTGCTTCGGAGCATGGAGCTAGAATGGCGGCTATGGATAGCGCCACCAGAAATGCTGGAGATATGATCGATAGATTAACTTTGACATATAATAGAACGCGACAAGCATTTATAACGAAGGAATTAATAGAGATTATTTCCGGGGCAGAGGCCCTGTAATGATTAACGGTTTAAATTGGAATTACGCTGAAAGACAATAGGAGCATCAGCGATGGCAAAAAATAATAAAGGAAAAGTGACACAGGTAATGGGTGCGGTAGTTGATGTAAGTTTTGAGAGAGAACTTCCATTGATTATGAATGCACTAAAGCTTCAAAATCAGGGCAAGGAATTGATTCTTGAAGTAGCTCAGCATCTCGGAGAGAGTTCTGTTCGAACAATCGCCATGGATTCAACAGAGGGGATGCAGAGAGGTATGGAAGTTTTTGATACCGGAAATCCAATTTCAGTGCCCGTTGGGCCTGAAACCTTAGGACGCATTATGAACGTTATTGGTGAACCTGTTGATGAGCGTGGACCGATAAAGACAAAAAAGACTTTGCCAATTCACAGAGATGCTCCTGAGTTTTCTGAACAATCTACAGAAACTGAAATTCTGACGACAGGAATTAAAGTAGTTGACTTAATCGCGCCCTATTCCAAAGGTGGTAAAATTGGTTTGTTTGGTGGAGCAGGTGTAGGAAAAACAGTATTAATTATGGAATTGATTAATAATGTTGCGAAGGGCCACGGGGGGTATTCCGTTTTTGCAGGTGTAGGTGAACGAACACGTGAAGGTAATGATCTTTACCATGAGATGATTGACTCAGGTGTGATTAATCTCGAGGGTGAGTCAAAAGCAGCGCTTGTTTATGGCCAAATGAATGAACCTCCGGGAGCACGTTCACGTGTTGGTTTAACAGGGCTGACGCTTGCCGAATACTTTCGTGATGAAGAGGGGCAAGATGTTTTATTTTTTGTTGATAATATTTTCCGTTTCACCCAGGCCGGATCTGAGGTTTCAGCTCTTCTCGGCAGAATTCCGTCAGCCGTTGGTTATCAGCCAACACTTGCGACAGATATGGGCGCCTTGCAGGAACGGATCACATCTACGACCAAAGGGTCTATCACCTCTGTGCAAGCAATATATGTCCCTGCAGATGATTTAACTGACCCGGCCCCAGCTACTTCATTTTCGCATTTGGACGCAACATCAGTTTTGTCACGGCAGATTGCAGAGCTTGGGATTTATCCGGCTGTTGACCCCCTTGACTCAACTTCTAGAATTCTAGACCCGCGTATTATTGGCGAAGAACATTATTCAGTTGCAACGGCGGTGCAACAAGTACTCCAGAGTTACAAATCTTTGCAAGATATAATAGCTATCCTTGGAATGGATGAGTTGTCTGAAGATGATAAATTGATTGTTGCGAGAGCTAGGAAGATCCAACGCTTTTTATCGCAACCATTCCATGTTGCTGAAGTGTTTACTGGTAGCCCGGGAGTGCTCGTTAGTCTTGAGGACACGGTTAAGGGGTTTAAAGGTATTATTGATGGGGAATACGATCATTTACCTGAAGCTGCGTTTTATATGGTTGGTACTATCGATGAGGTTATAGAAAAAGCAAAAAAGATGGCAGCTGAGGCAGCATAAGAGTTAAAGGTAATAAGATATGACAAAAATGCTTGATTTTGAGCTTGTGTCCCCTGAAAAGATTATAGTTTCGCAGCAATTGGAAATGGTTGTTGTGCCGGGAGCGGAGGGAGATCTGGGTGTTTTACCGGGTCACTCGCCACTTATTGCAACGGTTAGACCAGGAGTAATAAGAATTTATGAGGACGGCGCCGTGAAAACTCAGATATTTGTCGCGGGTGGCATCTGTGAGATCTCAGAAAAAAGTTGTACGGTATTGGCGAATGAAGCAATGCCTATTGATGAAATAGATAGATCAATTGCTGAGCAGCGGATAATAGATGCAAAAAAAATTGATGATGGAGCAGACATTATTCTAAAAAAACAAGCTGATGTTGAAGTGCGTGTAGCTGAGGCTATGCTCTTGGCTGTAGCTGAATAGTTTAATATTAACCGCATGCAAAAGTTTGAATTATATTAAACAGCTATGTTACGTTTTAGTCTCGCCATAAATGACTTGAGAAATCTCTTCCGTTCGCTTGATGTTATTTTAGAAACTTAAATTAAGGTTGGAAATGCAGTTGTATCTTGCTAAGCAAGGGTTAGCATTGAGTAGCACAGAGAACCCTAAAGAACCACTTAGTGATGAGGGCAGGATTGGTCTGCAAAAGCTGTCCTCCTTTTTAGCTCGGAGTCGTTTTTCAATTTCAAAAGTGTTACATTCTAAGGAGTTGTGTGCTAAGCAGACGGCAATAATCTTATCGCAAGGCCTCGGGGCCGGAAGACTAGTGCAAGAGTGTCCTGTGGTTATCGAGAGGGAAGATCGAGTAAAACATCTTTTTGAATTTGTGCATAATGTTAGTGATAATGTTTTTAATGAGGGCACTCTTATTGTCGGGCATGCGTCTTATCTATCTCGATTTTTAGGTTCTTTAATTTGCGCCGATGAAAGACTTCCTGTTGTTCGTTTTGAGCCTGGTATATTTGTCGCTCTTGAATATAATAAGATTACAAAAAAATGGCTGATACAATGGGTTGTTCAACCGAGTCTTCTCGGTATTTAAAATATATTATTTTAATTACGATTTTTTTTATTTTTCTTTTTGTGCGTCCAGGCAACTTTGTGGGAAATGCCAGGTCTAGTGAGTCCTAGTTCAACCGCTTCTAGACGGCGGATTTCGTCTCGTAATTTTGCTGCTTCTTCAAATTCCAAATTTGCCGCTGAGTCGTGCATCCTTTTGTCTAAATCACGAATAATTGAAGTAATGTTATGCCCAACTGATGAAATATCATTTTGGATATTTGAGTTAAAATCAATATTGTTACCTTCGGATAGTGCATTCAGAGATTCACTGATATCTTTTTTAACACTTTTTGGTGTTATTCGATTGGCTTTGTTATAGGCTGTTTGACGGATTCGACGTCGATTAGTTTCTGAAATCGCGTAATCCAAACTTTTTGTAATCGTATCCGCGTATAAAAATACGCGTCCATTGATGTGACGAGCGGCTCTTCCAATAGTTTGGATTAAAGATGTTTTTGAGCGAAGAAACCCCTCTTTGTCTGCATCTAAAATAGCAACGAGACCACATTCTGGTATATCCAGCCCTTCTCTCAGCAAATTAATACCAATTAGAACATCGAAAACTCCTAAACGAAGGTCTCTAATAATTTCGATACGTTCCAGTGTTTCGATATCCGAATGCATATATCTTACCCGGATACCATGTTCATGAAAATACTCTGTCAAGTCTTCAGCCATTCGTTTGGTTAAAGTAGTTACAAGTGTCCGGACTCCATGCGAGGACGCATTCTTGACCTCACTTAAAAGATCATCAACTTGTGTTTCTGCTGGCTTAACAATGCATTCTGGATCTACCAGACCAGTTGGTCTAACAACTTGCTCAACAAATACACCACTAGTTCGTTCAAGCTCCCATGGACCTGGTGTCGCAGAAACAAAAATCGAGTCAGGCCGCATACTATTCCACTCCTCAAATTTTAGTGGCCTGTTATCTATGCAACTTGGCAATCTAAAACCAAAATTAGCCAATGTGCTTTTTCGGTTATAATCACCACGATACATCCCACCAATTTGCGGCACCGTGACGTGGCTTTCGTCAACAATTAAGAGTGCATTTTTGGGTAGGTACTCAAACAATGTAGGTGGCGGTTCTCCCGGATTTCGGCCACTTAGATACCTAGAGTAATTCTCAATACCAGAGCAAAAACCGGTTGTTTCTATCATTTCGAGGTCAAAAGTTGTTCGTTCCTCTAAACGCTGTGCTTCAAGAAGTTTTCCTTCGTCAAATAATTCTTTTAGACGTGATTTCAATTCTGCCCTTATTCGTGGGATTGCTTGAAGCAACGTTGGGCGTGGTGTTACATAATGTGAATTTGGATAGATGATTATTTGATCTAAAGTACCAATTTTTTCACCAGTTAAAGGATCAATTTCCCAAATACACTCTAACTCGTCGCCAAAAAGGGAAATTCTCCAAGCTCGATCTTCCATGTGGGAGGGAAATACCTCGATAATGTCACCACGTACTCTAAAAGCACCCCTAAAAAATGCATGATCATTTCGTTTATATTGGAGCTCAACTAAACGCTTAAGTATTGAGTTTCGCTCAGTTTTTTGTCCAGTTGAGAGTTTGAGAACCATCTCAGAATATGTTTCTACAGAGCCAATACCATAAATACAACTTACAGATGCAACTATAATCACATCAGAACGCTCTAATAGTGCCCGTGTTGCCGCATGTCGCATGCGATCAATTTGCTCATTTACTGATGCATCTTTCTCTATATAAGTATCTGTTCTGGGAACGTAGGCCTCCGGCTGGTAGTAATCATAATATGATACAAAATACTCAACAGCATTATGTGGAAAAAATGATTTCATTTCTGCATAAAGTTGAGCTGCCAATGTTTTGTTTGGAGCTAGTACTAATGTTGGTCTGTTAAGATCCTGAATAACATTAGCAATAGTAAATGTTTTTCCTGATCCTGTTACGCCCAAGAGAACCTGTTCTTTTTCTCTCGCTTTCAAGCCATCTATTAGCGCTTTAATGGCGGGTGGTTGGTCCCCGGATGGTCCAAATTCAGAAACTAGTCTTAATTTCTTACCATCATCTATATTATCTCTTTGTGATGGCACGAATACAGGCTTTATGTCCATGGTGTTTTCCAAAATTTTTTTAAATTAGTATCGTTTAAGAATTTGTTTGTCTATTGCACACTTCTTGCTCTCATCGTAAGGTTTAAAATATAATTTTTATAAATTTATTTAATTAATGGGAATTTAACAATGACCTTTCTTGCAGATAGACTCAACGCAATAAAACCAAGTCCAACAATTGCGGTAAGCCAAAAAGCCCGCGTTTTAAAAGCAGAGGGAAAAAATATTATAAGTCTAGGTGCCGGAGAGCCGGATTTTGATACGCCCAGTCATATTATTGAGGCTGGGAAAAGGGCATTAGATGCGGGAATGACGCGCTATACTGGGACAAATGGATTACCCGAGCTGCAAGATGCAATTATTGAGAAATTTAAACGTGATAATGAAATTGATTACGTGCGCGATGAAATTCATGTCAGTTGTGGAGGGAAGCCTGTTATCTTTAACGCGATGATGGCGACGGTAAACCCAGGTGATGAAATTATCATTCCAGCGCCATATTGGGTTAGTTATCCAGATATAGTTTTGTTTTTTGGAGGAGTCCCCGTAATTGTAGACTGTCATGCAGATAAAGGTTTTAAAATATCAGCTGAACAACTAGAAGATGCTATAACTCCAAATACTAAATGGTTTATATTAAATTCACCTTCAAACCCCACGGGGTCGGGCTATACTGTTGATGATTTGCGTGAATTATCTGAAGTGCTTCTTCGTCATGAACACGTGTGGGTTTTTTCCGATGATATTTATGAACATTTGGTTTATGATGAATTCAAATTCTCAACTATTGCACAAATTGAGCCTCGTCTTAAGAGCAGAACATTGACAATGAATGGCATGTCAAAAGCATATTGTATGACTGGCTGGCGTGTTGGATATGCAGGCGGGCCTGAGACACTAATTAAAGGAATGACAAAAGTGCAATCTCAATCAATTTCGCACACCGCTTCAGTTAGTCAATGCGCCGCAATTGCAGCGCTGAATGGACCTCATGATTTTATTCATGCCAATAATGCCATATTCAAAGAGCGGCGAGACTTGGTGGTGTCTATGCTTAATCAAGCAAATGGTTTGTCTTGCGCTGTTCCTGAAGGCGCCTTTTATGTCTACCCGAACTGTGAAGGAGTAATTGGTAAAACAACAAAAAGTGGCAAGTTAATCAAGAATGATGAGGATTTTATTACTTATTTATTAGATACAGAGGGTGTCGCTGCTGTTCATGGTGCCGCTTTTGGTTTAAGCCCTCATTTTCGAATAAGTTATGCAACCTCTACTGAACTTTTAGAAGATGCTTGTGAGAGAATTCAAAGGGCTTGTGGGTCATTGAATTAACCAAATGAAATTTGGTTACGATTAGTCGGTGTTTATCATAGTAGCAGCGTTTTCTTAAGTATCTGGATTGTCTTTCAGAAGTCCTAGATTGTTAAAATGCCGGTGTAAATCATAGATCAAGTGATGAAATAATTAAAGATATTAGAAAAGGAGTTTAATTAGGTGATTACTCTTTTAAATGAAGAAGCTAATGGCGTGTATATTATTTGTGCTACTCCCTTCAAATCAGATGGCTCGATTGATTATAGCAGTACTGATAGTTTGGTGGAATTTTATTTAGATAAAGGTGTGAGTGGCATAACTGTTTTGGGAATGATGGGTGAAGCAGATAAAATGTCTGTTGATGAGACTAAGTCATTTATGACATATGTTGTGAAAAGAGTGAATAATCGGGTTCCAATAATAGTTGGAATTTCTACTGCAGGATTGAATAACTTGGGCGCAATGGCTAAAGCAAGTATGGACGCTGGATGTTGCGGAGTTATGATAGCTCCCCCTAATGGACTTAAAACTGAAGAAGTTATTCTTCAGTATTTTTATCAAGTTTTTGACTCGATCGGTGAAAATACTCCTGTGTGCTATCAAGATTATCCTCAGTCAACTAATACATTTATATCAGTTGAAACAGTTAACCGATTAATTCGAGAATTTGATCAATTCGTGATGTTTAAACATGAAGAGTGCCCAGGGCTCGCTAAATTATCTAAGCTTAGAGAGACGTTTGCCAAGGATAAGACCTTACGGAAGGTCTCAATATTAGTTGGCAACGGGGGGCTCTATCTCCCCGAGGAGTTGTCGCGAGGAGCTGATGGTGCAATGACTGGTTTTTCATTTCCCGAGATGCTTGTAGAGGTGGTAACTTTGTTTTCATCGGGAAGTATTGAAGTGGCAAAGGATATTTTTGACGCTTATATGCCTTTGGTTCGGTATGAGCAGCAACCAGGTTTTGGATTAGCTGTTAGGAAAGAAATTTTGCGAAGGCGAGGTGCAATTAAAGATGGTATGACGCGTAAACCGGGAGCTAAACTTAATAAACTGGATCATGAGGAACTTAGCTTGCTTCTTGGTCGACTTCAAGAGAGGTTGGCTAAGATGAGTTAATATGTTTGCTCGTTTTTTAGGTTCCACATTGGGCAGTTTTTAGTCACTAATTATCATAAATTCACTGTGTGCGCAGATTTTGTTTGTTGAGTCAGCTTATGTTTTTCCATCATTAGTTTGCAATAAAGCCTCTTTTACGCATATAGTCTAGTTAGTTGGTGATGAGAGCCTAGGAAAGGAAAAAAAATGTTTATTATAAAAGATAAAATTAAAGCGGTGTTTGTGGCATTTATGATAGTCATGGCAAGCAGTCCAGTGATTGCTGTAGATTGGATTATGGCATCAGGGTACCCAGATAGTAATTTTATGACAAAAAATATAAGGGAATTTATTAAAGATGTTAAAGCTACAACATCGGTAAACATAAATTTAAATGCGAATGATACATTAATGAAGCTCGATGCAATTAAATCAGGGCTTCAAAGGGGACAAATTCCAATAGGTGAAATCCGCTTGGGTGTATACGGAAATGAGGATCCAATGTATATATTAGCGGGTCTTCCATTTATAGCAGCTGATTATTCTAAGGCTTGGTTGCTTAAGGACTTGGCTAAGGGATACATTGATAAGGCATTCAAGAAAAAAGGGTTGAAAATTTTGTATTATACGCCTTGGCCAGGTCAAGGATTTTACACGAAGTTCCCTGTGTCATCTACTGGTGATTTTAAAGGAAAAAAATTGCGGATTTATTCAACTGCAACTCAAAAAATGGGAAAAATGTTAGGTTTTAATGCTACTATCCTGCCATTTGCAGAAATCCCTCAAGCATTTTCAACTGGACTAATTGAAGCTTTATTTACTAGCCCACAAACAGGGATAGATATTCAAGCTTGGGATAATACCAAACATTTCACGTACGCGGGTGCAATCTTTTCTAAGAATGCAGTTGTTGTTGGAGAAAAGTATTTCTCTGCGCTTTCCGCTAAAGATCAGTCAAACATGCTTGCTGCTGCCGCACGGGCTGAACTTAGGGGTTGGGAAATGAGTGCTGCAACGACAGCGGCTCAAATGGCTGTTCTTAGAAAGAATGGGATGACTACAGTTAACGCTCCAGATTCCGTTATTGCAAAGATGAAAGAAATTGGAAAAGAAATGATGAAGGGGTGGCGAAAGGATGCAAGTCCTGAAGCAAATGCCGTTCTTGATCGGTATCTTGCTCTTCAATAATGAATATTCATTGATGTGCAGCACTTATTCGCTGCACTTCAATGAAACTTAAATCTTTATTTATAGAAATTGATGCGTATTATTCTCGACCGATTATATAAATTAAGTGGCTTGGTGGCTGCTTTATTTATGGTTTTAATTGCATTGACGATTATTGCTCAAATTTGTGGCCGTTTTGTGGGTATAGCGATAGATTCGACAGAGACGGCTGGATTTAGTATGGCTGGCATGACGTTTTTTGGCCTTGCTTATACGTTTAGGCAAGGTGAACATATTCGAGTGACATTGTTTTTAAGATTATCATCAGGTCGTACTAAAAGATTTCTAGATTTATTTGCGGTTGGTTTTTGTGCCATATTCATGGGTTATTTGACATATTGGGCATTTGATTTTGTTTACTTTTCGCATAAATTTGATGAAATTAGTCAGGGCCTTTTAGCTATACCTTTTTGGATTCCACGACTTTCAATGGCACTTGGTTCTCTAATATTCTTAATTGCGCTAGTTGATGAATTTCTAAGTCTCTGCAGAGGGAACGTTGCAAGTTATGAATTCAATTCAACTTCAGCCTATGGTGAGGTTGAAGATGCGCGTGATCCAGCAGGCTCGTAATGGGAGCAGGAACCTTATCTATTATTTTGTTTGCAACTCTCTTATGTCTATTAGCATCTGGTATCTGGGTTGCTCCTGCTTTATTGGTAGTTGGTTTTATAGGAATTGAATTTTTTACTAATGCTCCTGTTGGGTCCCTATTAGCTAGCACGGTATGGGATGCAAGCTGGAATTGGGCACTTACGGCATTACCTTTGTTCGTCTGGATGGGAGAAATTTTGTTTCGAACACGGCTCTCATCTGATATGTTTAATGGGCTAGCCCCGTGGCTTGTTCGTCTGCCGGGAGGTTTGCTTCATGTGAATATTATAGGCTGTGGTGTGATGGCGGCAGTGGCCGGCTCAAGTGCTGTTACTTGTGCTACCGTTGGAAGGATGAGTATTCCTGAACTTCGAAAAAGGGGATATGATGAAAAACTATCCATCGGTACTTTGGCAGGATCAGGGACCTTAGGCCTTTTAATTCCGCCCTCCATAATGCTCATTGTCTATGGCGTGCTCGCTCAACAGTCAATTTCGCGATTATTTATTGCGGGTGTTTTGCCGGGTATAATGCTAATCGTCATTTTCATGGTGTATATTGCTATTCGTTCTCTATGGAACTCGGAACTTGCTCCAATTGAAAAAAGTGATCTTAACTTTTTTGAAAAAATAAAAGCCTCAAGACATTTGATACCAGTTGTTGGGCTTATTTTTTCAGTAATAGGTTCAATCTATGGTGGTTATGCAACGCCAACAGAGGCTGCTACAATAGGTGTCTTGGGTGCGCTTACATTGGCATTTTTTTCTAAATCGCTCTCATGGGAGTCTTTTTTAGATAGTTTAATGGGGGGAGTTAAGACTTCTTGTATGATCACATTCATATTAGTTGGCGCTGCTTTTTTATCAACTGCGATGGGGTTTACCGGTGCCCCCAAGATCTTAGCGGGGTATGTTGATGAATTAGGTTTAGCTCCAAGCATGTTAATAGTAATTCTAACCATCTTATACATTTTTCTCGGTTGCTTTCTCGATGGGGTCTCTATGATGGTGCTGACAGCGGCTGTTGTGTTGCCTATGGTAGAGAGTGCAGGTATAAATTTGCTATGGTTTGGTGTTTTTACGGTAATTGTTGTCGAAATGGCCCAGATTACCCCGCCGGTTGGATTTAACTTATTTGTTCTTCAAAGTATGACTGGGCGCGATATCATGGCTATTACGCGGGCCTCGATACCATTTTTCTTCCTTATGCTTCTGGGGATTCTAATTATTACTGTTTTTCCAGAAATTGTCCTCTGGCCTGTTGATGTCATGATTAATAAAGCAAAATAATATTACGTTATGAAATTTAGTTAACGATCTCGTCATTACATAAAAAAACTGTTATGTAGAGCACAGGAATACTTAAAAGTATTAATCCTTCCTTTTTAATTAAGCGCTAGAGACGCTTGTCTCTACTAATTGTGTCAAAACGTTCAATCATTTGTAATATAAATGAGAATTAGTGTACTATAAGATCGCGGGTTTTCATGTATGTGCAGGGATAGAAACGCATTAGTTCTCAACATGTGCAGAAGTGCATAGATTAGAATATGGGAGTGGTTAATGTTTACAGCATTCAGTGTTGTTTTAATTGAAAACTTTGTGAG
>MDTB01155460.1_pt1 | contig 10867 bp, 6 predicted proteins | sample 811161 | NCBI WGS metagenome assembly MDTB01 (sample SAMN05326650, study PRJNA326480) | marine metagenome | isolation source: seawater | place: Mediterranean Sea | collected 2009 | reverse complement strand
GGAATCTCCTGGAAGACTTGAACCAGTAGAATCTGTAAAAATAGCAACTGAACAAATGGCGCTTGTAAGAGATGCAGTTGGGGATGAAATTGGGATATGCCTAGATGTTCATACTAGACTTGATACTGCCCATGTAATTGATTTATGTAAAAGACTTGAAGAGTTTAGGCCTTATTTTATTGAAGATCCTTTAAGATCTGAAAGCCCTCATGCATACAGAAATCTTTCAGAACACACTTCCCTTCCAATTGCTGCCGGAGAACAATGGTCAAGTAAATGGCAATTCAGGCAGGTTATTGAAGAAGATTTAATTAATTACGCAAGAATTGATTTATGTATTGCAGGCGGTATAACAGAAGCAAAAAAAATAACTAATTGGGCAGAGACACATTACATTGATATTGTGCCTCATAACCCATTAGGAGCTGTGAGTGCAGCTGCATGCATTTCGCTTTGCATGGCGTCAACAAATGTCGGAGTGCAAGAAATGCCAAGAAAGCCTGGAACCGAAGGTAATGATATATTCCCGGTTCAAATTTCTTGGGAGGATGGATATGCGTGGTGTAATGACATGCCTGGACTTGGAATCGAATTTGATTCTGAAGCTGCAGAAAAATATCACACAACCTTAGATGGATTTTCACCATTCTTAATAAGGAATGACGGTGCTTTTACTAATTGGTAAAAATTTTTTGAACAATAGATTATCCTATCTTTTATGAAAAAAATTAAAGTCATAGATCTATTTGCCGGCCCGGGTGGGTTAGGAGAAGGATTTTCACAATTTAAAAAAAATAATAGTAATTTTTTTGATGTAAAACTTTCAATTGAAAAAGATTCAGTTGCTTGCAAAACTCTTTTAACGAGAAAGTTTTATAGAAAAATTCAAAATGAAAATTCAAAAAGTAACTATAACAAATATATTAATGGCAATATTAGTATTGATAATCTTTTTCAATTAAATCAAACAGAATTTAAAGAAGCAAGAAAAGAAGTACTGGAACTTGATATTTGTAAAAAGAACAGAAAAGAATTGGATACAAAAATTCAGAGCGCTTTGAATGGCGATAAAAAATGGGTTTTAATTGGAGGTCCTCCATGCCAAGCGTATTCAATAGCTGGAAGGACAAGGATTTTAGGAAAAAAACCTTTAAAAGATGAAGAAAAATATAGAAAAGATGCAAATCAATATAAAAAAGATCTAGAAATTTACAACAAAAAATTAAATGAATTTTCTAAAGATGAGAGACATGAATTATACACTGAATACATAAGAATAATTTCAAAATTTTCACCTTCAATATTTGTCATGGAAAATGTCCAAGGTATATTGTCCTCAACTATAAAACCGGGTAAACATGAAAAAATAATTAACAGGATTATGGAAGATCTTAAAAGTCCAAATTCTGTAACAAAATCAAAAAATAAAACTACATATAATCTTTTTCCACTTGTTAAAAGTGAATCAAAATTAAATGAATTTTCTCCCAAAGACTTTTTAATAAATTCAGAAGATTATGGTGTTCCGCAAACTAGAAAAAGAGTAATAATTGTTGGGTATAGAAATGATTTAATTAAAAAAGATAATTTATTTTTAAAAAAGGAAAAAATGCAAGATCTAAAAAGTACTATAGATGATTTACCAAAAATGAGGAGCATTATAACAAATAGAGGGAAGGTTAATGATAATTTAAATCGTTGGATAAAAGAGATTTCTAATTCCTTTAAAAATATACACATAAAAGATAAAGAATTTAAAAAATTCGTTAAAGAAAATATTAAAAAATTATCTGATTCAAAGGACTATTTTGAAAACAAAGCAAATAAAATGATCCCAAATCATGAAACTAGAATGCATTTAATAAAAGACATCCAAAGGTATTTTTATTCATCATGTTTTTCAAGATTTTATGAAAGATCACCAAAAATTGAAGATTTTCCAATAAATTTAATTCCCAAACATAAAAATATTAATAAAAATAATTTAAAAAATACTATTTTCAAAGATAGATTCAGGGTTCAGTTAGAAAATGATCCTTCCAAAACAATAACATCTCATATCTCTAAAGATGGACATTACTTTATACATTACGATCCCCTTCAGAGTAGAAGTTTTAGTGTCAGAGAAGCTGCAAGAGTTCAGACCTTTCCAGATAATTACTTTTTTGAAGGCAATAAAACTCAACAATACGTACAAGTTGGAAATGCCGTTCCACCTTTGCTTGCTCAAAAAATTGCTTCAATCGTTGCAGAAAATTTGGATAGTAATTAAGATTAATTTGTAAAAATATAGATATTTTTATGAAAAGTGAAAACTTACCGCCACACTGGGCATTAATCGAATCAATTAGTTATCCTGGATATTCAACGGAGGCAGCGGTTGCTGACCTAATCGATAATTCAATTTCTGCTGACGCAAAAAATATTTATCTTGAAGGTGAATATGATGGGCAAAATTCATGGATATCCATTAGGGATGATGGTTCAGGTATGGACAAAGAGGGCTTAAGAAGAGCTATGCAAATCCCTTCAATGAACCCTCAAGACAGTAGAGATCCTCATGATTTAGGAAGGTTTGGGTTAGGTTTAAAAACTGCTTCATTATCTCATTCAAGATTCTTTTCTGTAATATCATCCGATGGAACTGAAAAAAATTACCTTGGCTGGGATAAAGACTTCGTAAAAAATACTGAAGGTTTTAATATTTTAACTGAACCTCCAAAAAATTCTACAGCTGAAAAATTATTTGAAAATAAAAACAAAATTAAATCTGGAACAATCGTAATTTGGGAGAAAATGGATAAATTATCATCAGCTTGGAACGAAGATAATGATGAAAATAGAAATGAATGGATAAGAATATTTTCTTCTATTGAAAGGCATTTAGGAATGGTTTTTCATAGATTTTTAAAAAATAAAGTTAAAATATTTTCGACATATTCTGTAATTGATAGAAAACCTCAACAAATTAAACCTTGGGATCCCTTTTTAGAAAAATCAAGTAGGCAGCTAAATCCCGAAGAAGAAATTACCTCTAGAGCAAAAGTAAAAGCTTGGATTTTACCTCATGCAAAGAAAAGAACACCTGAAGAGGAAATTTTGATGTCAGGAAAAAAGGGAATAGCTGCCCATCAAGGTTTTTATGTTTACCGAAATAAAAGATTAGTGGTTGATGGAAACTGGCTAGGCTTAAGAAGCAGGGATGGAAAAGAGTTGCAACAGGAACCTCATTATTCATTGGCCAGAATACAGCTTGACATTGACAATGAAGATGACTTGGAATGGGGCTTAGATGTAAAAAAAGAAAAAATTGATCCTAAAGCCTATCTTTTAAATGATTTAACAAGAGTAGCTAGAATAACTAGAGAAGAAGCTTTTAAAGCAGCAACAAATAGAGCAAAGAAATCACTTCAAAGGGGCCTAAGAGATTCAACAAACATGTGGTTAAGCAGTAAAGGAAAAGGGCCAGCACTTAAAATTAACAGAAATCACCCTTTCATTAAACATTTAGAAAAAGACCATCCTGATTCAAAGAAAAAATTGACACGTATTCTCAGAACAGTAGAAGAATTATTACCTTGGGACTATTTGATAGAAATAACAAACAATGAACCTGCTAGATTAAAGGAACCTTTTATTGAATCCTTAAACGAATTTGAAAAAATGATATATGAATATTGTGAAGAAAAATTAAAAATAGGCGTAAACATAAATGAGGTTATTGAAGAGATAAGGCCATTTGAATTAAATACTCTTCATCCAGAAATTATGAAAAAAATTGAGAAAGATTTAAGAAAAAATTATGAAAAAAAATAATCTATCACTTACTGAAAAAGAAAATAATGAGATTCAATTTGTAATTGACAGGCTCCCTCCTGATCCATCTGATAAGCAGATTAAAGATAAATTAGAAGATTTGAGGAAGTTTGATGAAAATTTAAATGTTGAAAAACTTTTTAATTTTATAAGAAGGAGGGTGACTACTAAATTTTCTGAACCTCTATCGTTGATAAAAAAGAGTGTTAAAGAAAATGCATGGGTAGAAGAAGCAAAAAGAGAAGGAAAAATTGAATTTAAAAGATGGAAAATACTAAAAAAAGAACTTAAAGATAGTGGCTTTCCGGAAGATGGTATTGAGAAATTAGATTTACATACAGATCAATTATTAGATTGTCTTTACAACCCTTTAAATTCTACCAATGAAGACAAATTCGACAGAAGAGGGTTGGTTACTGGTCAAGTTCAATCAGGTAAGACTACTGCATATTTAGCATTGGCAAGTAAAGCATTTGATGCTGGATATAAATGTTTAATTGTGCTCACTGGCCTCCTTGAATCATTGAGAGTTCAAACCAATTCTGAGGCAGATAGATTAATTACTGGGCTTGATACTTCAACACCCGATATTCAAAATTATGTCAAAATTGGTGTTGGAAATCATCCTGAAGTTAAGGAAAAATATAATCTTGCAAAATCTATAACACTATCTCAATATGGGTACGATTACAGAGGAGATCCTTTAAAAAGAATTAAAGGACTTTATGAGTCATTGGTTCCTGATGAAAGTGAAAAAGATCCATTCATAATAATAACTAAGAAGAATACTAAGATTTTAGACAACATTATTGAACATATTTCAAAAGACGGAGAAACTAACAATAATGCGCCTGTATTAATCATTGATGATGAATCTGATTTAGCAAGTATTGATACATCAAAAGACAGAATAGAAGCAGAGGAAGACCCAACTGCAATCAACAAGAAAATTAGGCAACTACTTAATAAGCTTGATAGAAAAGCTTATGTCGCATATTCAGCTACACCCTATGCAAATATGCTTATCCCTACAGTTCCTTCGGAAAATACAAATGATTTTGGGCCAGATCTATATCCAAGTGATTTTTTATGGACTCTTCCTATCCCTGAAAATTACTTAGGTCCAGGAAAAATGTTTGGAATAACTGCAAATGAAGACGGTGAGATAGAAAGTAAACAAAGTTTTTTTCCAGGAATCATTACTATTGATGATACAGATGAAATTTACCACGGAGATAATTGGGTACCTATTAAGAGGGAAGAGCAAGTTATTTGGGAACCTGAATATTTACCAGAAAGTTTAATCGAATCCATTAAAGATTTTATAATTTCTACTTCTATAAAAAAATTAAGAGGTATTAGCGGGCATAATACTATGCTTATTCATGCAATCCAATACAAAATTCCACACGAAGCTATATGGCAATTAGTTTCAAATGAAATCTATAAACTTGAACAAAGTTGGGTCAATGATTCTTCTCAAGAGATGTGGAAGAATAAATATGATGAGTTTTGTGAAATATCAACAGCTTCTTATGAATATTTATATTCTAATGATACTTTTGAAAAAGATTTGTTTTCGTGGAGCGAAGTCAAGAAAGAGGTAAAGAGTTTACTCAAAATACTTAATAGGCAAAAATTTAAAATTGGTGGTAACCAATCAACTACTATTCCTGAGAATATAAGAGTAATTAATGGTGATAATAAAAATTATGATCTAGATTATAAAAAACCAAATCAAGACATTATAGCTATCGGTGGTAATGTTCTTTCGAGAGGTCTTGTCCTAAAAGGACTTAACGTAAGTTATTATTTAAGATCAGCTAAAACTCAAGTAGCTGATACTGTGATGCAAATGGGAAGATGGTTTGGTTATAGAGACGATTATGCTGATCTTATTAGACTTTATACTACTCAAGATTTGGAAAATGATTTAGCTAAAATTGCATATATTAATGCTAGTATGTATCACCAAGTATCAATTTACCAGGACAAACAACTTAGTCCTGAAGAATTTTCACCATATCTAAATACTTATGATTTCCAAATAACTTCTGTAAGAAAAAGTAGAGATTCAATAAGTTTTCAAAACAATATTAGTAATACTCTTGTACAGGTTCTTAGATATTTTACAAGTAATGCCAAAAGAGAAAGCAATTTGAGTTCGTTAAAAAAATTAATTAATGCAATGAATGATGACAGTAATGTTGCTCACGATTCAAATTCAAAATTTGATAAGCCTAATCAAGGAAAAGGGTGGAAATGGCAAAATGTCAAAACTGAACATATTTTAAAATTTCTTGATAATTACCAAGCTCCAAGTGATTCAGTTGGGAGAGTTTCAAATCCTGATATTTTAAGTAAAACAATTTTAGACCAACAAGATAGAAATTTAATTAATAATTGGACTGTAGGCCTTATGGATGGAGGGACTAATGAATATAGAGGGATAGCAAATTATCCTGTAAAGCTAGCTGGACGAAAAGAAGATAAAAAAAAGAAGCCTGAAATGAGTAATAATGGAAACATATTTTTTGGTGCAATTGCAGGCGGATTAAGTCACACAAGATTTGACCTAGATTTAAATGATTCACCTATACTTTTTGATGGGAGTACTGGTGAAAGTTTAGAAAATATGATCAAGTTAACAGTCGACCAAGTTAAAACTAAATATGGATGTACAAAGTCAGAATACCAAAGATTAGCAAGGAAGCCTTCAAATGGGTTATTACTTTTATATTTGATTGATAATGGAGATATACCCTTGCTGGGATGGGCAATAGATTTTCCTAATTTAGAAAATCAGAAAAAAACGTCAATTATTACAAGGTATCAAAACCAAGAAGGTCAACAACTTGAATTTGAATTTGTGGAGATCAACAATGAATTATGAAAAAAAATTAGAAAAATTTTGGAAAGAAATGGTTTCAGAAGGAAGTATTATTGGATTAGAAATGCCAGATTATTTTGATCAATGGAGTACAAATTGGAAAGCATTAAAACGAAATAGTAAAAAAGTTATTATTTTAGAATTTCCGGGAATAATTGAACAAAAATTTGGAAAAAAAAGTAGTAAAAATTTAGAAATAAAATACTTTAAAAGAAAACGAATATTCTCAGATAGTGAAGAAAAATCAGTCCTTGAGATTACATTATTAAATGATAAATTAGATGAACCATTCAACTATTTCATTTCAAGTCTAGTTCAAGAAACTTCTCTATATAGTGACTCAAGATCAATTTTTATTAGATCTAGAGAACTAATTGATGAGTGGCTTGTTTTATTTCGTAGAGCAACAAAGGGTTTGTCAGAGCCAATGCAAGCTGGATTATATGGTGAATTAACAATTCTTAAAGATATAATAATACCAATTTTTGGAATAGATAATTCAATTAAATTCTGGACTGGACCACTTCACAAGGCAAAAGATTTTGAATCGCACAAATGGGCAATAGAAGTAAAAACAACAACTAGAAAAGATTATCCTTTTGCTCGTATAAGTAGTGAATACCAATTAGACTTTGAAGAATTTAATACTTTATTTTTTTATTCGATTTATTTGAATAGTGAAGGTAGTGATGGCGAAACATTAAACGAAATTGTAAAAAAAATAAATACCAAAATTAGTGACAATGAAGTAAAAGATTTATTTCAAAAAAGGTTGTTGCTTGCAGGATATGAAGAAAAGAATAATTACGACAAAATACATTATGATGAAATAAAGTTAAATGGTTACTTAGTAAATGAATCTTTTCCAAAAATTATTCCATCTGGCTTAGATAACGGAATAAATCGTGTAAGTTACACTTTAAATATTAATTCAATAGAAAATTTAATTTCATCCAATGAAGTTATTCAAAATCAAATAAAAAGTAATGAACAAGCTTGAAGAATATTATAGAGAAATAGAATCTGAAATTTTTGAAAAGAAAGAAAGCTTATTAAAGCCCTCATTTCAATTAAACTCATTTTGTGAAGTTTACTTAGAAAAATTATCAGCTGGAAACTTTATTCTAGAGGACTATACAGTTTGCTACCTAAACACAAAAAAAGGAGAAATTCATGGTTATGCAATTGATCTAACGGAACAAAGATTAGATTTATTTATTGCTTTAGAAATTGGAAAATTAGAAAACGCACCAAGAAATAAGGTAATGAGGAGTTTTGATAAGATTTCTTTAGCAGTTGAAGAGATTTTAAATGAAGATTATTTAGGGCCTGACGAAGATCTAGAAGTTGATCAAATGATTAAAGATTTAAAAGAAAATTTTGAATCTGCAAATTTTATAAGATTCTTTGTGTTAACAGATGGAACAAGTCAAAAAATTGAAACAAAGAATAATTTAGTTAAATCAAAAAATGTACAATTTCAAGTATATGACATTACAAGACTTAATAGAATTGAAGATGAAAGTATAGAAGAAATTGGAGAAATAGATTTTGGTTTTTTAAGTGAAGAGTTATCTTGCACAAGACTACCTCAAACTTCGAAAAAATTTTCTATTTACCAAACCCATATAATAGGAGATATATTAGCAGAAATCTATGCTGAGCATGGAGGGCAAAGACTCCTTGACCTGAATGTAAGGTCATATCTTCAAAACAGAATTAAAGTTAACAAAGGAATAAAGAGTACTATAGAAAATGGTCCTGAAAACTTTATAGCATTTAACAACGGAATTACAGTTGTAACTAATAAAGTTGAAATTAATGAAGATAAGATTTCTAAGATTACTGGGATGCAAATTGTTAATGGAGGTCAAACAACCGTTTCTCTTTTTAACGAAAGGACTTCTCAAAAAGGCTTGGAGTCACTAAAAAAGATTCAAGTTTCTATGAAATTAATTGAAGTTCATAATGGTATCCAAGCCAATTTTGATTTCTTTAAAGATATTGCTACTTTTTCAAATTCTCAAACAGCAATAAAACCAGCTGACTTACATAGCCTTGATGAATTTTTCAAATCATTAGAAACTCTATCTCGAAGCAAGAAGAATATTGCTCCTCCAGGTGATTTTCATCAAGTACCTACACAATGGTACTTTGAACGAACAAAAGGCCAATTTAGGGTCTGGAAAAATCAGCAATTATTAAATGGTATATCAAGATCTGAGTTAGATTCAACTTATCCTAGCTCAAAAAAAGGCATGAGAATGAAACAAGTTTTCACCAAAGAAGAGTTTGCAAAATCTCAAATGGCATGGCTTCAAATGCCAAATCATTTTGCAAAATCATCTGGTAACTGTTTTACAGCTTTTATGAGACATCTTGATGATGAAAAAAAATCTAAAAGGGTTAATAAATTAGAAATTGATAATAATTATTACAAAAATTCTATAAGTAAATTAATTTTAAATAAAACCGTTGAAGAGCTTGTTGCAATTAACAATCAAGAAAACGATAAGTCTCCAGGTTATAATAGGCAGCCATTAGTTGGTTATCTAATTGCAGTTATTTCTCTGAAATCAAACCAAGGTATAAATTTGAAAGAAATATGGGAATATCAAAAACTAAGCCCAGATTTAGTTAGTGTTATAAATATAAATATACCCAGATTAAGAGAGTATTTCGATGAAAATTTTGATAAATATTCATCTTCGCCAGCAGAATGGGCAAAAACAGAAAAATGCTGGAATATAATAAAAAAAGAGTTTGAGTTAACTAACCTAGATAGCATAAATATATCTGAAGGCCAGATAGACGATTACGAAGAAAATGAAGATGATTCTAATAAATCAGAATTGCCATTAACTTCAGAGTTTTGGTGGGCAATGTATAATTGGGCAAAAAAAACGGAGCTGCTAGAACCAAGAGAGATGGGAATGTGTGCAAGTATGGCTAGGCTATCAAACAGAAAAAAAGAACCCACTGACCGTCAAATTAAATACGCAGAAAAAATCTATTTTAAAGCTATAGATTCTGGATTTGAGGAAGATTAATTATAGGTTAGACCACCATCAACAATTATATTTTCACCTGTTATAAATGATGAATCTTCATGACTAGCTAGAAAAAGAACTGCTTTAGCAACTTCTTCGGGCTTTCCTTGTCTTTTTAATAATGAGCCTTCTTGGAATTCTTTTAGTGTTTTTTCTACGTCAGTGCCCATATGCGCAATATGTTTGTAAGTAGCAGAAGTATGAATTGAACCAGGGCACACTGCATTTACTCTAATTCCGTATTCAGCTAAATCAGTAGCTAGTGATCTTGTTAGCATTAAAACTGCTCCTTTGCTTGTGTTGTAAGGAACAAATTTAGGTCCAGCAATAATAGAGCTCACTGATGCCAGATTTACTATAGCTGATTTTCCAGATTTTTTAAGATGTGGGAGCGCTTCTTTGACACAAGAAGCATATCCAATCACATTAACTTTTAAAATATCTTCCCATTCTTCTTGAGAAACATCTTCAACTGCACCAAAAGTAAATTTAGCAGCATTGTTAACTAAAATATCAATTGATCCTAAAAATTTAATTGAACTATTAACCATATTTTTCACTTGATCAGGATCAGAAATATCAGTTTTAATAAATGTTGCTTCTCCCCCACTATTTTTTATTTTTTTTGCAGTATCACTTCCAGACTCTTCATTGAAATCTATGCATGCAACTTTTGCGCCATTTGAAGCTAATTCTATGGCAATTGCTTCTCCTATTCCTTCTGCTGCCCCAGTTACAATAGCCCCCAAATTATCAAGTTTTCCCATGTTAAACCCCCGAATGTTAATATATTTAATAGTTATATATTAGTTTAAATTACATGTTTTTTAAAAAACCATTAAAAGTAGAAAAAGATGAGAACAACAGAGTTCCACCTGGCCAAACTGTAACCGACAAGTTTCCAGTCCTAACAGATGGCCCAGCACCAACAGTAGAAAAATCTGAATGGGTTTTTGAAATTAAGTATGAAAATGAAGTTTTAAGATCCTTTAATTGGGAAGAATTTAATAATTTAAAACAGGAAACAATTGAAACTGACATTCATTGCGTTACTAGATGGTCAAAATTAGATACTGTTTGGAACGGGGTATACATTGACGATCTTGTCGAT
>MDTB01109096.1_pt1 | contig 10867 bp, 10 predicted proteins | sample 811161 | NCBI WGS metagenome assembly MDTB01 (sample SAMN05326650, study PRJNA326480) | marine metagenome | isolation source: seawater | place: Mediterranean Sea | collected 2009 | reverse complement strand
GCAAAAACCATCTGGAATGCACTTGGGTGGAATGCTGCTCCCATTGTATAAGAAGTAACAGGTGAAGAAGCTGTAGTTGTTCCTGCAGCATTTAAAGTAGTGGTAATATTTTTTACTACTGCTCCACTTGCAATCACTTCTGGAACGCCTTCATCAACTGCTGCAGCACCACCGACTCCATAAGCAGCAGGGAAAATTCCAACTCCAGTAATTGCATTACTTCCAAAGGCAATAGAAGTATTTGTCACAACATGATCACGGGTTGTACCATCTGTATAGTCAATAGAGAGAGTGTCACCTTTCTTGAGAGTCAATACTCCAGCAGGGCCAGCATTGATATTGATTGAAGTAGCGCCCTCTGTAGCTGCAGCAGAAGTAGCATATACAACATCTGTACTACCAGTTGAAGCAGCAGTACCCATTGCAGTGTGCTTTGGCAGCATCTGAGTCATCATGGTATCTAGTCCCATGAATCGCCCCAGTGAGGCTTCCTGTACTGGAGAAGTGAAACCTCCACCACGGATATCAGCACGAACAAATGCATCAATCCCATACAAAGCACTTTGCATGGAAGGGGAAACCAGTAGCTTCCTGTTCTCCATAGGAATCATTTGATTATTCATCTTCTCAACAATAGCAGCCACTTCAGGTAGTGTTGCTGGTGCAGCATAAGTTGTTGATGGTCCTTGCAATCCACCTAGATCAGCAATTTTGCTTAGTGCATACTCATCAATTTTTTGAGCCAAAGCACTCATGGCTGGCTTGAGTAGGCGCTCATTAAAATCATCCACTGCCAAAGTTAACTCTTTGGATGAAACTTCAAAGGAAACATCAAAATGCTTTTCAATCTGTAGATTCACACTGTTTTCTACAGCATCTTGAATTTTAATTGTCGTACTTTGACTTGCCTTTGTACGTCCAAACTCATCAACACCAAAGAAGGCTGGTCTTCGTACACGAATTGTGTCACCAACTTTTGCTCCAGTAAAATCACCTACTGCTGAAGTGGACATTACCTGTGGAGATACAATGTTATTTTCAAGAATGAGAAGAGCTTCCCGTGCAATAACATCGGGAGTCATGAAGGTATTAGCGATATTAAACGCTGAAGAACTATTTAGAGACATGGGTCCGTCCTTTTCTAATTAGAGTAATCAATTTTAGGTGGGGATCACTCCAAACAGGAGGCCCCTTTATTCAAAGGCCACTGCGCTCCTGCGTAGAAAGGCTAACTCATAGGGGAGGATGCTTTTCATTACCCTCAGGGTAATAAGAAGAAAATAATATATGTATATTAATTTGTCAAGAGATTCTACAAGATATTCTTATAAAATTCAACATCTTGATAAATTCTTGAAAAAGTAGCACCTTTTTGAAATTGATATTTACCATCATATGGCTTGAAACAAGGACTTGTCATTTGACAATAAACCAATTGACAAATTCTCATTCCACTATATAGCCTAACATTAAACATTGACTGATTTTGAATCTCAAGTGTTATTTGCCCTCTAAATCCAGCATCAATAAATCCTGCATTTTGCACTTGAATACCCATTCTGCCTACTGAGGATCTTCCTTCTACATAAGCAGCACAATCAATAGGAACTCCTATTTCCTCATAAGTAGAGGCCAATACAAACTCATTAGGTTTTAATAAAAGTGTAGTTGAAGTCCATTCATAAAAACTTTGCTCTACACGAATATCAACTTCTTGATCTTCACTGGCCTCAAGACAACAAAAAGAACTAGATAAAGTAAGATCCACACTGGATGGACCAATGTGGACATCTTCTGGTAAATATCCTTGTTCTTTTAAAGTAATTAGTGACTGGTCACTATAAATCAACGAATAACCCCTTGATCCCTGAGCTTCTTATAGTCACCAACACTCATTGTCTTTATCTCATCCTGAGTAACCCCAGTGTATCTCCTAACTGAACTAGCACCACCAACTGCGCCTCCACCTGTAGATTGCATAAACAATTCAGGTTGATCCTCACGCAATGTGTCAATAAGTTCACCAACCTGCATAGGTTGACCATCCTTACCATATCTAAAATTACCTTCTCCATCCTTTACAAGAACACGCTCAGTTTCTTCATCATAAACAATATCATCCTTTACCTGTGCGCTCATTGCCTTGTAGTATCTTGGATTCACTCCAGATTCTGCACAGCCATCCACAATAGATTTATCTATTTCTCTAAGTTGATATTTCTTAACAAATGAATCTGCTTGTGTTTTCCAAGTATCTCTATCTTCTTGAAGCATTTTTAGCTGATTTGCATGATCCTGCTTTGCTCTGTTCAAGATACGATCATTATACTTTTCTCTATCTCCTGAAGTAAATAATCTAAGTTCTTCATCTTGATCTATTTTTGACTTTAGATCTTGGAGTTGATTTAAACCCTCCTGTCCACCAAAACTCTGCATGATGTCATTGTATTCACGGATACGATCCTGTGCCTTTTTCTTTTCATCTTTCAGAGCCTGGTTATTGCTTTTTAAACCAACAATTTCACTTTTCAGGGCATTGTTTACAATTTCCTGAACTTGGTCCCTAGTGAATGATTCTGAAGTACCAATATCTACTTTTGGTATTTCAACACTTTCCACATCTGCTTGTCCTTGTTGGATTGTCGGGTCTTGTGCCAAGTTCGACCCCTCTTGGGCAGTTTGCTCCATAGTATCCTTTTATTCCTTTCTAGGATTAAATTCTCCTCTTCTTCTGAAACAGGATTCCAGTAAGAGAAAACATTGACTGAGGTATCTCTGACAATCAGAGCACCATAATTATGAGCCTCATTGAAATCATATGACAACATAGGCTCTAAAAAGTGAAGCACTATTTTTGCTTTTTCAGGATCACCATAATCCTTGAGAAAACATCCATCACTTTCTGCTTTCCTCAATAAAAACAAAGCCTCACTCAAACCATCAAATTCCTTATTTACTCTCTTCAGTAATCGTGACTCTAAGCTGGTTTTCTTCTTCAATAAAATCAAACTCTTCTGTAAAAAACAAGGGCATATTTATAGGAAATCCTAATTCCTTCTGATCCAACTCAAATCCATCCTTGGAAAAACGCTTTTTCTCTGTCTTAGAAAAATAAAAAGAATTACCATTCAAAGGAAAAGAAAATTTATTGTAAATCCTATTACTAAAATTCATAAGTTCTCTATGGAAATGGTTGATTTAGAAAAGTCAAAAATTTGTGAATATGGAACATCATCATTAGAGTTTAACAAGTTATATCTATTTTCTCCAATAATTTCTTTTTGAAAAGAAGAACTCTTTGAGAAAAACCAATCCTTATAATCAAAATTTTTATACTCACTTATAGAAAATAGAGGAACTTGAGTAAGAGTTGAGTTAAAATGAGGAAGGCAACCCTTCCAAACATCAGAATTCTCTAATGGAGAGAAGTCACTTGTCAGATAAACACCAAGTTTTGTCTTGGATTTTTTTGTTTTTGATTCTGAAATAGGAAGGGCTTCAGTAAAGAAGGGGAACCTGTCTTGATTTTTGAAAAAGAAAAAGAAACGAACTTCAGATGAAAAACAAGATATTATGCTTTTTACTAATGTTTTCAACTTATTTTGAAAAGTTCTAAAAATATTGTCCTTGTAGTTAAACTTATTAGTTCCTCTAAATTTTTCCAATAAAAATGAATCTGGATGGTTATAAGAGATTGATAACTTGTAATTAGAAACTACTTCATTTTTTACAGACTGGAAAATAACATCTAGACTTTCTTTATAAGAAAGTCCAAAAAGTTCATTCAGTGGCATTTTTGTACGATCATAACTTAGGCCAACAAAATTACTCTCCAAAAATACTATTTCCTTTTTAAAAATAGATAATGTTATTTCATTAATAATAAGTAATATTCTTTTCTTTAATTGATGAAGTTTTACATGCATCTTTTCAAGAAATTTATCTATTCTACTTATTGAATCCAAAAACATTGAATTTTCATTATCAACTAGTAAATCAGTAACTAACTCATTTCTAAAACCAAGAAATTCTAGATTTATTTTATTTGCAGTGCTATTTGATAATTTTAGTATACGAATATGTCTTGTTAAAATAAGGTCAATCACCTCTTCCTGAGTCGGAAAGTCCTTTTCTAATTTTCTCTTGTTCTGAGTCTTGTAAAACCTCGCTCCTGTTATCTCCTGGTCCCTCATCACCTGTTCCATGATCCATCTCTATTTTTTCACGTTCATCATCAATAGAGACATCATCAGGGATTACTTCACCCTGCTTCAAATTATAGAGAAGAGTATTCATAGAAATACCACCCATCTGATATGCTTGTACTAAGGCAATAATTTCTTGGTGAGGAATCCTGACATCAACAAAATCCATATTGAGTTCAAGATGGACCTCGTTTTCATCTAGCCCCTCCCAACGGGCCATGTACTTCAGTACTTTACGAAGACCATTTTGTAGAGTAACAGCAATATGAGATAATACACTAGTCTCTATATTTTGACGTATTCTTGATGTCTCTGCGCTTTCAACACCTTTTTTTGATTCAAGAAGCCTGGCCCCAACAATAGCCATCATTGCTTCTTTTTCCCTTAGAGCATTTTCTAGTGAACCTAATCCTTGACCAGAAAATTCAAGATACCCCAGTTTTGCTCCCTCATTGGGGATGATCCATGCAGTATTTCCACCAATTCTTAAACCATTACGGAATTCATCAGCATCCACTCCAGTTATCCATGCTTGTGGCAAAGATGTGAAGTGCCTGCCATTTTCTAAGTCGGCTGAAGTACGATAATGGGAAAGAGAAATATTTGCAAGGTCAATGAGTGGAGGAGGGGAAATGGTATCCATCCCTAAACCAGTTGAATTCATAACAAAAACAGGTATTTCCTTGAGTGACTCACCTCTAAAGGAAGGAAAGGTTTCATAAACAATTTCAAAACTATCCTTGTCCTCATCACTATTTAAATCCTCATCCTCATTAGGAAGTCTTTCTATTGCAACACGTACACGCAAATTATTGTTCTCATCTAAATCATAAACCCTATATTGCTGACTCAATTGGTGCTGAAATCCATCTTCTGTTACGTCAATCTCTTCTGCAAAAACAGACATAATAGGTACATTGTTATAGAATCTCCAGTTTATATTTGACTCTGCAGGATAACATGTTGCATAACATCTACTATTTTCTAATCTATCTACAACTACACAAACTCTTCCTGTAATTAAAAGTTCAGTTAATAAATTCTGCAAGAATTCATGGATAGACATTCCATGTAAATTCATGTCTTCTAAATAGGACTCCATCTTCTTGGGGACTTTTATTATTGGAGTCTTCCTAAGGGAAGCCCCAACTAGACCATGAATGGTCCTTCTCATAACATTTAAGAAAATAGCCCTATTTCTATAGTTATAATACTCACTTGACTCCTGCATAGTTAGAAATGGTAAATACCTTTGATTCCTATCCTTTACTGCCTCTTCTCCCTTATAACAATCCCTGCATTTTAGCCATAAATCACTATATTCACTATACCTTGGATGCTCAGAATCAAATTGAGCCTTTGAGGATTTATTCAAACTACTATAATAGTACATTCCTTAAACCCCAAAGATTTCTGCAGTTCCTAATTCCTGCTTATTAATAGGATATAGATACTCAACCAAGTAACCAACACTGTCTGTAATGTGTGAAAGATCACTTTCTCCTCCTTTTTCTGGGAGGTTAGTTCCTTTTTTATAAGAGTGCCTCTCAAATGCATTTATGACTCTCTTGCAAGTTTTACTAATTAGTAATCTTCTAGTTCCATCTGCAGCACATAGAGCAGAATTTACTGAATTTATTCTATCTCTAATTAGAGGGTGCTTTCTGCGAAATTTACACTTAAATCCATAACTCTGCAGGATAGATAAGTCAGTCCTTCCACCAGCAGAAGTTCTTGATTGGACACAGGCCGGATCTGGAAAAACAGTAATGTAGGTTTCAGGGTATCTACATAGTATCTCTTCTGCCATCTCATCAGTGTTTGACCCAAATATTTCAATTTCATCAACAAGAAATAGTGTACCATCATTTTCATCTTCTTGGAAGATTGTAGCAGTCATTGGGTCAATATTAAAGTCCATGCCTATCATTACTGGTAGATCTGGATCATAATCCTTGTCAACAACAGATTCTCTATAATCAAAACCATAGTATACTAATCCTGTATATGTTACAAACTCTGCCTCATATTCTTGCTCAAATGTTCTTGTATCCAAGTTTCTTCTTGCTGCTTCTACTTCTTCTGGTGGTACATTCCCTCCTTCCAAAGTAGTAAATTGCCATGACTCCCAATCCTCTTCATCATCCTCTTGTCCATCAATCCAGAGATCATAAAACCAGTTTCTACCAGAAGGAGAGGAAATAAATAAGGCCCCTCCTTGTTTATCAGACAAAGTAGGACGCAAAACCTCTGTCCATACTCTTTCTTCCAAATAGGCCGCTTCATCCATTACCAAATAGTTCAAACCAATCCCTCTCAAGGAATCTGGGTTATTGGCCCCTTTTAAAGAGATAACTGAACCATTTACCAAGTTGGCCTGTAGTGCTACCTCATGAAAGGATTTGGCCCATCCAAACTTTTGCAACTTCTCCTTTAGGTAGGACCACATAATATTCTTTGCAGCAGAATAAGTAGTAGTAACATACCATACCTGAGAATAAGGGTAACGGGCCACTTTTGCCATTAAGGACAAGGATAGAAAACTTTTACCAAATCTTCTTCCTGCAGCCACCACCTTAAATCTTGCATCAGATTCTGAAATAGTTTTCTGTGCTGAAGTAAGTGGCATCAATCCTCCCAGGGAAGAACGTTAACTTCTGTTTTAATAACCTCATCCATTCCAAATGCTTTTCTTTTACCCATATAACCAATAGTTAAAGTTTCCATTGATATCTTACAACACTTCAAATACTGAAAGATGAGATCTGCCTCCTTCTTATCAAGAATTAACTCATTAGTTACAGGATCTCTATTCTTTAACATCTTCCCCTGAAACTGAAGGATCAACATCCTTATTCTTTCTGAATCCTGGATGTACTTTTCAGTTTCTTGCATGGACCTTTCTACCTTGTCTGCAATTACTACAGTTTTACTTGTTTCATTGACTCTCTCTATATATTGTTCTCTCCTTGAACCTCTTGGTTTCCAATCATTGGACTTGGATTGGTTTCTAACTGTATTAGGATGAACACCAAACTCCTGGGCAATATCATCCACACTATCCCCTGAGTCCCAACGTATTTTCATTTTGCTGATGACTTCAGGAGGTAAACTTGTTTTACCGCTCAACGCATTACTCCTCTAAGGATTCTTCCTTTTTACACATTTCAATCACTTTCTCTGCAGCATGGTTTCCAAGAACTTGCTTAACAGTGATGGCCTCATCACCAGTAAATGTGAGATAGAGTCTAAAAATATCATGATCCTTCCTAAGGGCCTGTCTCTCTTCTGCAGTTTTGGCCTCTGCTAGTTGCTTCTCTCTTTCACGTTGACGCTCTACTGCTGCAATAGATGATGCTGCTGCAACTTGACCACCACCACCAGAATTGATTTCTCTTGTCTCCGTAGTAGTGTCCAACTCTCCATCATCTTCAATATCCCTGTCATTGGATGGTTCCCATGCTTCAGTCCAATCCTCTCCTGCTAGTGCATCTGGAGCAGGAATGTCTTCCAATAACTTATTTAACTCTGCATCATCCAACATCAAGGAATCCTGTGCCCAATCCAAGGCCCCCATCTTTTCCAAATCCCTTAGCAATTCTGCAGTGAGATCAATATCCTCTGATCCTCTGGCCCTGTTGTGACGTAAAGTTGCAATTTTGGCCTGTTCTTCAGTCATAGGGGTGATGACCACAGGTATTTCTTCAAATTTCAAAGTGTGGGCCGCTCTCCACCTGTGCTCACCATCTACAATTTTTACCCTGCCATCCTCTGTTCGTATACAAACAACAGGTTGAGTAAAACCATCCTCTGACATGGACTTTAATAATAGTTCAAAGTCATGATCACTTTGTCTATTAGGGTTCCACTCATTTGGATGAATGTCATTTACATTTACATACTCTATATTAAGTGTTTCAAGTGATTTATTCTTCTTATCAACAGTTCTCTTACCCTTCTTTTTTACTTTCTCACTAACTCTTTGTTGAGTTGCCTCTGGAGTTGTATTTACAACTTTTTGCTCAATGGGTTTTTCTTGCATTATTCCTGTTATTTAATAAAATTACAACCATTCTACAGTTTCAACTTATTTAACTAAAAAGTTGGTTTACCATTCCACTTTCCACTACCTGGCCTAAAGAACTCCGGTTCAATCATTTTTAAGAATGAAGCCTTTGTGGACCAAGGATCTCCATTATACAAGGACATGGACATCTTTTTCCAAGATGCAATATTTCCAGTACAACTCATACAAGGGTGTACTTCAGGAAATGGTGTTGAAGCATGTTTTGCATGTCTTCTTAAATAAATCTTTTTTGCAGTTAAGGCCCTCTCTCTAATCCAATCTGGTGCTTCATCTATACAAGTTCTATGAAAACACTCTTCCCATGTTTCACCATACTTCCTTGTGGGTGTCAAGGCATGCATCCCAAACTTAACTCCTGTTCTAATCCCTTGTAATCTCTCACATGCTTGATCAAACCACTGAGGCCAGGCACTTGCTGCCATTCTTAGTGCTTCAATTCCATATGGATTAGAAGTGGGAGGGCCAATTCTCATGATTGGTAATGGGATTCTATTTCTGAACATTACGTCATAAGCCTTATTGTAATCCAGATTAAATTCTTTAATAAATTTCCAGACATCCTTAGTTGTCCAATCATAAATTGGCCTTATATTAGCAACCTTGTATCTATTTGGTTTAGTGATGTATCCACCTGAAGTAAATAATCCATATAAACGGTGTCTTGATTCATCTGTTCTCAATCCAATTGCAGCATATAGTTTTTGGTCAGTTTGTATAGGGAATCTAGTTGGTGTTGTCATGGCCTCAATATGCTGTTCTGGTATATGTGTGGCCCAACTAGGAGGTTCTCTCATCCATTGTGAGGAATCCATATCCTTATCCATTACCCAAAAATATGGGTTATTCCTATCATAAACATTGATAATAGGTTGATGGGCCACTAACCAAGTTACATTCACTTCTGGCCTCTGGGCCACCCTTTCAGCAAATTCATATGTACCTGGGAACATGACCTCTTCATCCCTAATCACAATATCCACCGGCAATCTTCCACTCATCTGGGCTGCCATTATACAAATTTCCAATAAGGCCGTTGAGTCCTTACCTGTTGAGAAGGATACCACAATTCTGTGACCTTCCTCATAGATACAGGCAACTCTGGAGATGGCCTCATCCAACACATTACTTCCAGTCTTCTTTCTAGGCATCAGTCCTACTTAGGTTTAGAGTTTGTGAGCTAGGCTTAGAAAAAATGAGCAGTTGGTACTACTAGTGCCTCCTTTTTTACACCCACTCAACACTGCGTCATCCAAGTCCTCTTGAATACGGTTCTTGTGAAAAGTGATCTCACTCAAGTTATCAGTAACAGAAAATTCAGGCAGGTCTTCAGGTGGGCAAGGCTCAGAAAAAGGCAATAGGATCACACCACCTACTTCATCCAGGGATTTCATCCAAGAAAAAAGCACATGATCCTCCACCATAGAATAGGGGTAACTCATTTTAGGCAAGAGACTATGCAAACTAGTCTCTCTTTTTTCTGGAGCAATTCCACCATAGGTCATGACTACAAGGGTTCCTCCTTTTTTGACACAGGACCAAAGGTTCTGTAGAGCAATGCTCATTTCTGGTCTCGTTAAACAATTCAACCCTGCATAAAGGCTAATCACTACATCAAAGGTGTCACGAAATTTGTCATGATCCTCCAAAAAGCTCATCTCATGTACAAAGGGTATAAAGCTAGGCCATTTTAAGCCCAACTTATTAAGCATTGCTTGAGAAAAGTCATAGCCCTTGTATTCAATCTCCCACTTGGGCCAATAGCATTGATCTAAAAATAATCCTGTGCCACAGCCTGCATCCAAAACTTTCCCCTGAAGCAACCCCTCTTCTCTCAAAAAATCAAAAAGCACTATATCTTCTGCCAACATCAAAGGGCTCTTGGTCTCTCCATCATATTCCTCTGCAATGTTTTCATAATATTCCAAGGCATCTACCAACATAAATGGTCTCCATTACTTTTTAAATTATTACCTTTAATTTAAACTAGACTATTTACCCTGCCTATACAAGCACTTTCCGTGCTCTTTTTATTCTTTTTCTGTGCTCTTTTTGAGTCACTGCCCAAACTCGGCTCTGCCTTTTTCTTCTCTTATGCCATGAAATGGCCTCTTCAACTCTTGGTTCCCTTGGTTCTTTGGTTCCTTACCCATGATAAATGGGCTAAGACTTATTCTGCGTATTGTGCGTATTCTGCGTATACCCCTTATTTTTTGCTAAATCAGGCTTTTCTCATGAACCTTGCTCTATTTTTTTAGTATGCCTTTTTGAAAATGTCGGGCTGTGGGATTGGTGGGGGGCCACTGCATAGTGTATACCAAAGGGGGTTACCCCGTACACCCCATTGTGAATAATTATGAAAATAATTGTGAAAATAAATAAAAAAAAGTTTGAAAAAAGAGTTGACATGCAATATCAAAACTGATAAAATAAACTCAGTTTTTAAGTTTACTTAAAAGCGTGTTTGGTTATTTTCAATAATATGAAAGGAACAAGATGGATATTACAATTGACAAAATGCTTTTAGAAGATCTTGTGAGAGAAGTTGAGATTTCCGAGAAAACAACTTGGGTATCTG
>MDTB01055456.1_pt1 | contig 10867 bp, 7 predicted proteins | sample 811161 | NCBI WGS metagenome assembly MDTB01 (sample SAMN05326650, study PRJNA326480) | marine metagenome | isolation source: seawater | place: Mediterranean Sea | collected 2009 | reverse complement strand
TGGCTGGTCTTCTCATAGCCGTCATCATTCGTAAACCTAGCGCCCGGCATGATCCGGGTTCCAGCATCTGAGAAAAACATATTGGGCACCGACCGAGAACCCTCATTAAGAAAATGCAGGTCCGCATAATATCCTGTGGTATAAATCGTGTCATACCAGTAAGAATAGTCCGAGTAGTCAAAAGAACCGTCGACTTCTCTATCTAGATAAGCTCCAGTGTAAACTACGTCAAAATTACTAATCTTTCCTTCAATCGTAAGTGCGGCTTGATACCATTCATCGTCGGTAAATTCTTCTTTGAAATGGGTTACCTGACCGTCTCCGCTCACGAAATCACTGCGGTCTTCTCCCCAAGATCCCTCGCCTTCTTGCTTTTGATATTGCAACTGCGGTGTTATGGTCCAGTTTTCATTCAAGTCAATTAGCATTGAAAGCCGAGCGCCAGTGGTATCAACCGTGTTGTAGTCATCCTCAGCTGTGGCCTGATTATCGAGAGTGATATCATCAGAAGCGGAACTTGCATTGCCTGGGAAGGTGCGAGTTCCACGAACGTTGTCGATCCAACCAGCATCTTTTCTATGCCAAGCAACTAATCTTATGGCCGCATTTTCGCCAATAGGGGCATTAACAAAACCTTCTGCTGTGTAACCGGCGTCATCTCCGTCGACAAAATTACCCTCCAATCCATAGCCTCCCGAGAAACCTGAGGGATCTGGCTTGTTGGTAATAATTCTGATAGTGCCGGCCTGAGAACTTGCACCATATAGCGTGCCCTGGGGTCCAGAAAGAGCCTCCACACGGGCAATGTCGTACATGTGGATATCAAGGTTTCCTTGAATCGTGGTAATAGGTTGCTCATCCAAATACATACCCACGCTCGGCTGAGAGGTTGTGGCCTGGCCATCCCTACCAGTAGTAATTCCTCGCATATAAACCACATTAAATCCAACACCAGTATTAGCCGGAGGCTGAATGGATACACTGGGTAGCATACGGGCATAATCCTGGAAATCTTGTATACCCAACTCAGCAATCTTCTCCGTATTAAAAGATTGAATACTAATAGGCACATCTTGAAGATTCTGCGCGCGCTTTTGCGCAGTGACAATAATTTCGTCTAAAACACCGTCCTGGGCCGATAAGATTGGGGTCACTGCGATCACTGCGATGGCAAGAGGCGCTTTAACAAACCTGTTGGGGCGAGATTTGGCAGATAGAATGTGCATTGTCAGTACTCCGTTTTTTTGTGGGCGGACGACCCTTTTTATTTGATGAAGACGACCTAAACTCTTATATAAACGACTCGATTGCCAGTGTCTAGTCCTATTCGGTGAAACAACACAATATTAAAACCATTCATATGAGCGAGTTGCTTAGCTTAACTACTCTCTCTCCGGATAAGACCTCAAAACATGGCCCAAAACATTCCGTAATGGTTCAAGGAATTCTTCGAATTTTTTCCATTGATCGATACCTTCACGATAGATAGGTTGACGCACTTGTTCAGAGCTGGCCGTCCTAACAGGCCGCTGATTTTCAAAAAAACGAAGACAACCTTCTTCGAATTCTAGATCACAGTAGGATAAAAGAGACCGGACTTCGAATTCTGTATCCTCAACCACATTCTCATAGATAATCCGGTGGATCCTCCCAGGCAGCACCGAATCAAAATGCTCCATCAATTGGATGTAATCCCGGTAAAAAAGCCCGACGTCTCTAAGGGAGTAACTAAAGCTCTGTCCGCGGGCATAATATTGCTTGAAATTAGAAAAACAACATCCGAGAGGGTGCCTGCGCGCATCAATTATGCGTGCATTAGGGAGACAAGCCTGAATGAGGCCAATGTGTAAGAAATTGTTAGGCATTTTATCAATGAAATATGGGCAGTCAGTTTTACGGTGAATTTTGGTGCGATCTAAATATCGCTCACCAAGCTTGATTAATTCATCTGCATCCATTGAAGCGAGAACACCATCATAAGAACCAATCTCATTTCCCTCCGCTCGTTCGCGGAGCTCTTTTGCCAACGTGATAATGTCAGGCAGCTCTGTGGTACCCTCAACTTCAGAGTGACTTGCTAAAATCTGCTCAACCAGGGTAGACCCAGCTCTAGGCATTCCAACAATGAAAATTGGACTTTTTGATGGATTACCCATCCCTTTTCGTTGTTGAAAAAACTCTCTAGAAAAGCTCTTTTGCATCCTTGCTGCTCTCGCAGTATTTTTTTCGGGCTGATAATTTAAAGTAGAGCGGTGAAGATCGTTCCCCTGATCATAATGCTGAAAAGATTTCTTAAATTCACCGGCATCCTCAGCCGCCTTCCCCATTGCAAAATGAAATTGCACTCTACTACCTAGATCTAAATCTTCTCGAGTTAATTGCTCGCTCATCGTTATTAGATTAGCTTTATTGAATTGAAAGGTTTTCAGATTAGCAAGGCTCCAATACGCCTCTCCGAAACCTTTATCTCGCTCAATAGCGGCAAGATAGGCTTGCTCACACTCATCTCTTCGACCCTCCGTTTTGAGAACATGGGCGTAGCTCAACCATACTTTTGCATTTTCGGGGTATTCCTTTAAGAGCGATTTATACATTGCACGCGATCGCTCATATTCACCAACGCGACTTAAAATAACGGCGGCTAGATTTCTGTATCCGGGACGTCCAGGGTCTTCTCTCAGTAACTTCTCTACCTCAGTAAGTGCTTCCTGTGATCTATTTGTTCTGTGTAGAAGAACCGCAAAGTTGTAGCGAGCGCCTGAGAAACTAGGAGCGATCTCTAAACAATATTCAAGCAATGCATGGGCTTCGTTATTTCGTTCCACTCGCACAGCCACTTCTGCCAGCATACGGATCGCCGCTACATCTGTTGGTGCTTTTTTGAGGTAAGACTTTAGACCCCGCTCAGCCACAGCCAATTCGTTTGAAATCATGCTAGCGGCGGCCCGTTGCAGGTCCTCATTTTTCGATGAACACTTAATGTGACGCAGGTAAGCACGATCACCACCCTGTAGGTCACCGGTAGCGATCAGGTGATCCGCTAGTAGGCGCCATGCTTCTCGATGACCTTGATCTAGTGAAACAACGCTTTTCAATGCGGCGATAGCGCCGTCACCATCATCCAGTTTTTCTAGGATTCTAGCCAAAGTAAGGTGAACATCTACCCACTTGGGATGCTCCATCGCAAGTGGCTTGATAATAGAGTGGGCTTTATCCCATTCCTCAAGTCTCTCATGTGCTAAGACTTGTAAGAGTAGCGCGGGCGGATGCTGGGGCACTATCCCTAATATTTCTTTTAACTGCTCAATAGCTTTGGATGGGTCATGTTGAAGGAGGTGTTGCGCATACCTTATGGCTTCTGGCATTGTACCGGATTGGGGGGCCGAATCAGTCATTCCTCAGCTGCCTTTGCGGTGATTGGCATCGTGCATTCCCACCCCTTATTACTCAATTATTATTTTCATAGAGAAAGCGTAACAACCGGGAGTGTGCCACAAACTCTTTTTCAGATGTACTCGGATACTACCTGCTGATCGATGCTTACTGGCTCCAAAATAATTCACCACATCCGATTAGATGATTTTTTCATCAAAATCAAAGACACGCGTCTAAAATGAAATCATTAGCCAGGTCAGTACTAAAGATGCCGCATTAAACAAAAGGCTCTTCAATAAAATATGCTGAAACTGGCTAATTCATCAAATTATATGTTTGGTTTTACTGTGTAAATGGCAAAAAAAATCAACGAGAGGATGAAAAAATGCGGCGCTTCCTGATATTTTTATTTATGGCTGCCCAATCAACAGACTTTTCTAGATCACTGTAGAGGCCTTGTGAGGCTCGGATGTAAAAATATGCATATCACCGAAGAAGCAAGAAATACTGAAGTTATTCATCACACAGATGTTCTAGTAGTTGGATCTGGTCCCGGTGGCCTGTCGGCGGCGCTTGGTGCGGCGCGCGCGGGGGTTTCTGTTACTTTGCTTGAGCGCTTTGGTTGTTTCGGAGGCAACATCACGGCAGTAGGTGTAGAAGGCTTCGCCTGGTATCGACACGAAAAAACAGTAGATAGCGAGGGTATAGGTATTGAACTTGAACAGCGCGCTAAAGAAATGGGGGCGGCTGTAGAGGAACCTCAATCTGACAGTCATGCAATTGATGGCGAGTCATTTAAATGGGTCGCCGATACCCTCATTCAAGAATCAAAAATTACCCCTATGCTGCATCGATTATTTGTCGCACCTATCATGGATGGTGATTGCATCATTGGTGTGATCGTAGAGAGTAAGGGTGGGCGCGAAGCCATACTTGCAAAACGGATAGTGGATGCAACGGGAGATGGAGATGTCGCTGATAGGGCTGGCGCACCCACCTTTAAAAACGCTAAAGAAGATATGATAGGGACATCTGTCATGTTCTCCATGTCAGGCGTAGACAAAACGCGTTTTATTGAGCACGTCAAGGCCGATCCACAAACCTACCAGGACTGGGCATATGGGGAATGGAGCGTCGAGACTTCAGGCAAGGAAGACGAGATGTTCTCCCCATTCCTGCGAAAGCCTTTTGAGCAGGCAAGAGACGCTGGCTTGATCCCAGATCATCTCGATACGATTGCTGGTACTTGGGGCGCAATATATGACAGCGGAGACCTAACTTATCTGAATCTAGTGCATTTGCTCGGCTACGACGGCACGAACCCCAATGACCTAACGCGTGGAGAAATTGAGGGCCGCAAACAGGCAATGATGGCTATTGAGGCCTTGAAAAAATTTACACCAGGTTGCGAGGGGGCCAAGCTAAGAAACTTTGGGATGACCCTGGGCATCCGTGACACGCGCAAAATAGACGCAATCTATAATATGAGTGAACAGGACGTGAAGGAACAAGGGCGATTTGAAGACAGCATTGGAATCTTTCCAGAGTTTATTGATGGCTACGGTATACTCATATTGCCGACAACCGGACGTTATTTTCAAGTGCCTTATCGAACTCTATTACCAAGAAAAATAAGGCATCTTATATGTGCTGGCCGAATTACCGGTGGAGATCGAGTGAGTCACGCCGCGACCAGAAACATGATGTGCTGCACTGTTACCGGGCAAGGAGCTGGTGTGGCGGCCGCATTGTCAGTTCAGCACAATAAAGGGTTTGATGAGTTGTCTATCGGTTTGATCAAGAGAGAACTGGAAAGGCAGCATGTGAGAATGAGCTAATCTTCAAGACAATGGCAATAGATCAAGCTCCTCGCCATTTCGCGTAGCATTTTTATTTAAGGCTATTTAAGGCGACGCGTCTCATTATTTAATGCACAGTACTACAATTGCTGAATACTGATCAAACTGCAAGCTCAGTGCGTCTATGAAAGACTAATGAATAAATGATTGCGTAAATGCCAATAACCGAGAGGCCCACCCATTCAATTTTAAAAGGTGTGAATTGGAATGCCAGCGTCAGACCAAAAAGGAGTCCCCAGTTAACCGCAACGTAGCGCCATCGACCCAATTCTTCGATAGTAAATCCTAGATTTTGGGTATATAAACGAGTAAGAGAGTCAAGTGAATTAACTAGGAATAGAATTCCTACTCCCATCATTGACCAACTTATTATGCCAGACAATTGTGCATCGTGAGAAAAGTACCAGTACAACACCGAGAACCATAACCCTATTGGTATAGATGGAAGTATGAGTAGCATCAGGACAAGTTGCCAAACAGTGATCCCTCCAACAAAGCGTGAGACGAATTGGCCTATCATAATACTCCAGGCAAACCACCAAAAAAGATAAAAGGCGTGGTAATCATTTATAGGCAAAACATAGAGGTGCAGCTGACCAAAATATCCTCCTATGGCTGAGGCAGATTCCATGAAACCCAACAAACCCATACCTGAGGCATAAAAGCAGCCAAGAATGAGACAGAAAAAAAGTCCCGACGAGGTCAGACTCAACACCTTTACATAACGCAATTGAGTGCTAGAAATCACCGCGAAAAGCACGACTAAGGCAACTAGGCCAAAGCGAACTATGTCTGAAATACCACGTATATATTCCGGCAGGTAGTGCAGAAATAGATAAGCAGTGAAAGAACATGTTGCGATTATAGTGCAGTTATTGGCCAGCTTTATGAAGGGTATTTCAAACAGCCGTAGCTTTGGCTCGATAATACAGAAATAAAATGTAGTAAGAAAATAAAATCCCCAAACCAAAAAACCCCAAAACCCAAACTCTAGTGCCAAAGGATTTGAGAAGCTGTACACCGGATCAATCGAAAAAGATTGGAAGTCGACCATTGGGAACATAATGAGTCCTACATCTAATCCCGAAGTAAATAAAATTGCAAAGAAAGTCGCTATGGGTATCGGAGCACTGCCCTTTACCTCCATGTTGAAATAGCGGATCAAGATGAGGATTGAGGTAAGCGTGGTGATCAAAATAGCTGAGGAAAGGATCAGTTTCATTTAAGCTAATTAAAATCTCAAACGTTTGGTATTGGACCGGGGGGCAATGGTCTCACAGGACTGTTTGCTCGTTGTCGTGTTTTCCACTTTGGATCTTGCCATACTGGCGCCTCAGCTCGAATAGGATTTTTCCCACGAATAAGATCCGACGCCCGCTCGGCCACCATGATAGTCGGAGCATTAAGATTCCCGTTAGGAATCGTTGGGAAAATAGATGAATCAACGACGCGAAGGCCATTAATGCCAAGCACGCGGCATTCGGAATCGACAACTGCCAACTCATCATCTACGGAACCCATTCGGCAAGTGCAAGAAGGATGGTACGCTGTTTCAACATTGTCTCGTAGCCAGTCATTTACGGTCTCATCATCTGACAGATCAATCGATGGCTGAATTTCCTCTGCCCGGTAAGTGTCTAACGCTGGTTGCTGGAGAATTTCTCGGGTAAGACGGAGACAAGAACGCCAGTCCTCAAGATCTTGCTCACTTGAAAGATAATTGAAAAGAATGTGGGGTTTATGTTCCAACTTGGGGCCAGAAATTCGAACATACCCTCGACTTTCTGGCCTATTAGGCCCCACATGCACTTGGAATCCATGTCCTGGGAATGCTGCTCGTCCGTCGTAACGGATTGCGGCCGGCAAAAAATGATATTGAATGTTGGGCCAAGGAATTCCAGCGCGAGACCGAATAAAGCCGCATGACTCAAAGTGATTGGTAGAACCCAATCCACTTTTGCTCAAGATCCATTGAGCCCCAATACGTAACTTTGATAGCCAGCTCAAATTACCATTTAGCGTAATTGGTTTACGACAGCGATATTGGAAATAGACTTCAAGGTGATCCTGAAGATTCTCGCCAACACCAGGTAAGTCTCGGCGAACGGGGACTCCAGAAGCTTGAAGCACAGGAATAGGACCGATACCGGATCTCTGTAAAATGTTGGGTGAGCCTATAGAGCCCGCGCACAAAATCACCTCACGTCTGGCGGAAACTGTGTGCATTTGTCCTTTATGCTGATAAGAAACGCCCGTAACTTTTAACCCAGAGAATGTTAGCCTATCAACTTCCGACCTTGTAACAATTGAAAGATTTGGTCGGTTACGAGCCGGGTTAAGATAAGCAAGATCGGTAGAACATCTCTCACCATCACGCACAGTCATGTGCATTGGCCCAAAGCCTTCCTGGCGGTAACCATTGTAGTCTTCAGTGACTCCATATCCCGCCTCTCTACCCGCATCGATAAAGGCCTGATAAAGTGGGTTATGCATATTATTGCCATTGCAAGTATCAATTGGACCGTCACCTCCACGATATTCATCGGCACCATTAATCCAGCGTTCTGCGCGTTTAAAATATGGCAGGCAGTCCGCGTAACTCCAGCCACTGGCACCATTTTTCACCCACTCATCAAAATCCCTTGGATGGCCTCGCACGTAGACCATGCCATTGATCGCAGACGACCCCCCCAAGAGCTTCCCCCTAGCGCAATCCATCCTCCGCCCATTGAGATAAGGTTCAGGTTGACCTCGATAACCCCAGTTAAATCGAGGTGAGTTCATAGGTATGGAAAGAGCCGACGGCATTTTGATAAAAATATTTCGATCATCAGCTCCTGCCTCGATCAACAATACCCTGTGCCGAGAATTCTCACTAAGCCGATTGGCAAGCACACAGCCCGCAGAGCCCGCACCTACAACCACGTAATCAAATTTCTTCATAAATATTCAGGTCCCCACTTGCTCGCGACGTGTTATTCGGTAAAGTAGCCAAGAGGCATACAAACCAATACCTGATACGAAACTCACGTAAGCAAAGAATCCCTGATAAGCAACAGAGGCTTCATAGTTTGTATGGAGCCAGGCAGCGACCTGAGGAACATAAGCATCGGGGGTATAACCAATGATTGAAACCAAACCAATGGCTGTGCCCATGACTCGAGTTGGAATGGGGCAGTTGTAAAGCAGCGCCCAAAATACTCCCCGCAGGCCATAGGCGAGAAGAGAAAAAGGGAAAATGAATACCCATAACGTCCACCCCCAATCAGATGATGTCGGCATAAGCGCAAGATAGAGGCACCCAAAAATAGAAAAAAGAAAGAGCCAAATCATAATTAAGGGATTCCCAATACGATCTCCAAGCATTCCAGCAAGAAGGCCTCCAGGGAGTCGCATCCATAACTTCGTTGCTCCCAAAGCCGTAGCAGCAGTCAACGTTATTTCGAACCCACCAGTTTCCGCGAAACTTGGGAACTCAATAGTAGCCCAGAAAACGTGATAAAGAGCCGACAAGATGATACACAACAACCATACACTGGGGTGCCGACAAATCATCCGCAAATCCGACAAGGTGATTCTCTCTTTAGCGACGGCCACACTTAGCCGATGATTCGATTTCCAAAACATTAGAATAAGGCCCAGCGATGTTGCGAAGATCGTGTAGAGCATGATGACATTAATCATTCCCAACTGTCTGCTCGCGAAAACCCCAAAAATAAAAGTGCCAATAGTCAATAAAATCGCCTCAAAAAGACCCCTCGAGCCCTCAAGACTACCAAACATGCGGCCCTGTTCGTGAGCACCACCAAGCAAACGCACCTGCTTAAACATGGCCGCCCAAAGGATACCCACACCAATGATTCCCCAAGATATATAAATTAATAAAAGCTCCTCATAACTGGGAATCGTGGCGTACCAGGCATAGCTTGCCGCACTGGAGAAAAGGGCAAAAATCACCAGTTTCCTTGCGTCCACATGGTCGGCCAACCATCCTCCTGGCACATAACACACTAGACAAGAGATGGCGTAAGCACTACTGAGGTTACCTAGCTGAGCCTCAGTCAACGAAAAGACATCCAGCAAAGAAGTTTTAAATAGCTGTCGGAGATATGGCGCGCTGTAAATAACGGAAGCGGCAAGAGCGAGAATTACTACCTGTGCGTAAGCTGCTACTCGACCATTTTTCATAGTTGAAGACCTATCTCTCAATAAATGTTTTACCATCAAGATGTCTTGCGACATGCTCAGGTAGATCAAGACCAAAATGAGCCACAATTGATGGGAAAATGTCCACTATTTCAGGTTTCCGATAAAATTCTGGCAAAAGATGCTGGCTATTGGTCGCTATCCAAGTCGTCCGTTCCCGCTCACTTTGACCGCCATGGCTCCGGCCTGTGACTATATCCCGACCATGATCCGTAGTAACCAACAATAACCAGTCTTCATCATTTTCGGATTGGCGTGTTTCTACCGCAACCCGAAGTTTGCCCAAATAAGAATCCATATCACGAACCGCTTGATCCAGTTCCGGCCCATCTCCAAAACGATGCCCCACATCATCCGTGTACTGCAAATAAATCCATGACAAATCAGGTCCATGCGACAAGATCGTGTCTGTCGACTTAATGGATATAATGTCGTCTATCAGCTTTATATGATGAATCTGATCCTCAGGGGGCAGCCATTCCAAATTTATCTCCAGCCCATCGATCACATAATCAAATTTTAGCTCCGACGTCTCTTGCAATCCTTCGCCCAAAAGAACCGTTCGATTATCTGTCCAGGTTGAAAAAATACCTATTTTTAGAGCCGGGTGAATATACTTTAGGAGTCGAAAAATATTCCAGTAATCATAATTGGGGGAGAGCTGGTAGTTGGTACGGACGTTGTGTTTATTTGACCAAGTGCCAGTTAACAGGCTCATATAACCGGGTGCAGAAATTGTAGGCGTCTCCCCGGGCTCATCGATTGGCCCGCCCACAGATGACCGGGCGTAACCGCCTGACATGGAAATCAGATCAATTTCCGGAGTGCTTACTCGCTCAACGACATCTGCAGGAACCCCATCAACGATAACAAACACGGCTTTGGGAGTAGGGAGTTTTTCGGATCTAACGGCACTACTTGCCACTACGACGAAGGCGCTCATTAGAAAAACTAAATAGGCGAGCCCACCAACGAACCGACAAGTGAGATCCGACCTACAGTGACGAAAATTAGTAAAGATCCATACGCGTCTGGGTCTCGCAATCATCCCCATACCCCAAAATCTAGATCAGCATTGTGCAGCGGTAATAACGATAGAGAAACTGTATTCCTTTATCAGTACTGTCATTCCTACATAGTTTTAGAAAAAAGCGGATAATCCGAGTCAATTTCCTAAATCTAAAGAGATTAAGATCCGCCGCCTATGAAGAGTTCTAAGCACCAAAAGATACCTTTTATTGATCTTACTGAAAGTGACTATAACCTTATTCCGAAACTCCGACACGCGTTTAGCACGATCGGATTTGTCCAAGTCCGCGGCCATAGTGTAAATCCTACAATAATCTCTCAGTTGCGCAGGCATTTAATTGCCTATTTCAATCGCCCACTAAAGCTAAAACTTCAGGAGGCAATTACGCGCGACAATT
>MDTB01177003.1_pt1 | contig 10868 bp, 8 predicted proteins | sample 811161 | NCBI WGS metagenome assembly MDTB01 (sample SAMN05326650, study PRJNA326480) | marine metagenome | isolation source: seawater | place: Mediterranean Sea | collected 2009 | reverse complement strand
TTTTAAATTGCCTGTTGGTTTTTCTGATCATTCTTCCAACAGTAAAGCAGCAACTTTAGCTGTAGCACTTGGAGCGAAGATTATTGAAAAACATTTTACTTTAGACAAGACAATGTCAGGGCCTGACCACTATTCCTCAGCCGATCCAAAAACATTTAAAAAATATGTTCATCTTTTAAGAGAAACTGAAAAATTACTAGGAACATTTGTTAAAATTATTCAACCAGAGGAAAAAAGTATAAGAAGAATTTCACGCAAAAGTATAACAGCAAAAAGCAATATTAGTAAGAACACAAGAATTAGATCAAAAGATATTACAATGAAAAGACCAGGCACTGGTTTAAATGGCCATCAATTAAGTCGCGTTTTAGGAAAAAGATTAAAGTTTAACATTAAAAAAAATTATCAAATTAAAATTGAGGATTTAAAGAGATGATATTTGTATCCACTGGATTAATTAAGAATATGACAATATTTTCATTAGTAAAATATTATTTAAAAGGCGGGATTAAAAATATTGAAATGTCCGGGGGTAAATATGATCCAAATATTATTAATAAATTAATACCTTTAAAAAAAGATAACAATTTTATGCTTCATAATTATTTTCCACCCCCAAAAAATCCGTTTACTCTCAATTTGGCAACCTTTAATAAATCTTTGTATAAATTGGGAAAAAACCATATAACCACTGCAATAAGACAATCTGCAAATATTGGATCCAAATACTATAGCTTTCATGCTGGATTTTTAGTTGATCCTCTTCCAAAAGATCTTGGAAAAAATATTTTAAAACAAAAAATTAATGATGAAAGAGTTGCAACAGATTTATTTTTAGAAAGATTATATCTTATCTCAAAAATTGCAAAAAAAGAAGGAGTTGAACTTTTAGTAGAAAACAATGTTTTAACTAAAAAAAATTTCAAAACTTTTAAAAAGAATCCTCTAATGATGACCTCTTTAAAGCAAACTTTGAAAATTGTAAAAAATTTTCCTAGAAATGTAAATTTATTAATTGATCTTGCTCATTTGAAAGTTTCAGCAAAAACCCTTAATTTTTCCCCAAGTAAATATCTAAAAAAATGTGATAGATGGATCAAAGCATACCATGTAAGCGATAACAGAGGAAATCAAGACACTAATAATTTAATAACAAATAAATCTTGGTTTTGGCCTCACATAAGTAGGAAAAAAAAATATTATACTTTAGAACTAAAGACATCAAACTTAAAAAATATAAATTCCCAAATTAAAATGCTGCAAAAATTTTTGGAAAAAAAATTATGAATATTGTTATTATTGGAATAGGTTCAGTTGCTATGGGTATTTCAAGTATAGTAAATAGTGAGTCAAATTATAAAATTACAGGTTATATTGGAACACCTGAAGAAGATAAAAAGTTTCGTGGAAAAAAAATTTTTAAAAATTACACATTTCTTGGGACAAGAGAGATTTTAAGAAACTTAAGAAAACAAAAAGTTGAAGGCTTTATAGTTGCTATTGGAGATGCTTACATTAGAGAAGAAGCATTTCATCAATGCATTAATGATGGTTTATCCCCCGTTAATGCTATCTCAAAAAATGCTTTCATAGATGAAAGTGCTGATATCGGTTCAGGCGTAGTAATAATGAACGGTTCCATAATACAGCACGGTGTTTCAATAGGAAATAATTGTTATTTAGGAAGCGGGTCAATATTTGAATTTAAAAGTAAAGTAAATGATAACTGCAATATTGGATCTGGTTGTATTATAAGTTCTAATGTCGAAATTCAAAAAAATGTTTTTATGGGAGCTGGCACTGTTATAAATAAGAAAATAAAAATAGGAAAAAATCAAAAAATTGACAGTAACCAAGTTGTCAAAAAAAACTTGAGGGGACTAACAAGAAAATAATGAAGAAAAAAATATTTATAACGGGTGGATGTGGTTATATCGGAGGTATTTTAATAAGAAAACTACTTTCAGATGGATATAAGGTAACATGTTTCGATTTATTAATTTATGGAGACTCTTCTGTGAAAAGTCTTTCCAATAATAATGACTTTGAATTGATCAAAGGTGATATAAGAGATAAAGAAAAATTGCAGAAAGCAATTAGAGGATCTGATACAATCGTTCACCTGGCTGCTATTGTAGGAGATAAACCGTGTGATGCTGCTATAAAAGCATCTTATGATATTAATTTTAATGGAACTAAAATTTTAGCTGAAATTGCAAAAAAACAAAAAATTAGTAAATTCATTTTTGCTTCAACCTGTTCAAACTATGGAATAAGTAATTCGAATGAGTTTGCGAAAGAAACCAGTTCATTAAATCCTGTATCTTTATATGCTGAGAGTAAAATTGACTGTGAAGAATTTTTGAAAAATTTCTCAAGTGATGACTTCAAAGTTATCTCTTTAAGGTTTGGGACTGCTTATGGCATGTCATATAGAACAAGATTTGATTTGACCGTAAATTCATTTGCTTACGAGGCATTCAAAAAAAATAAGATTTCTGTATTCGCCCATGATACCTGGAGACCATACATTCATGTCCAGGATATTTGTAATATTATTATTGATTTTATTAAAAGAGAAAGATTAAAAGAAAATTCATATACTTTTAATGCTGGTTACACTGATGAAAATTATACAAAAAAACAAGTTGTAGAAAAATTGATGAAAATTTTGCCAAATTTAAAAGTTGAGTATATTAGCTTAAGTAATGATAAACGTAATTATAAAGTTGATTTTACTAAAATTGAAAATTTTCTTAAAAATAAAAGAACAAAAGATGTAAATTATGGTTTTAAGGAAATCTTAAACGCCCTTAAAGTAAAAAATATAAATGATAAAGATTTTTATAACAATAATTTGGAAGCTTTAGTTAAATTTTTTAAAATTAATCAAAAGAAATTAGAGAGAAAATTTTCCTATGAAAAATAAATTATTAATTCCTTGGGCAAAACCAGATATAGGAATTGAAGAATTTAAACAAGTTCAGTCTTCTTTTAAATCAAATTGGCTTACTCAAGGCCCAAAGGTAAAAGAGTTTGAAAAAAGGATGGCTAATTTTTGTAATTCAAAATACGGTATAGCAGTTAGCAATGGTACTTCTGCTTTAGACATCGCATATAAAACTTTAAAAATAAAAGAGGGGGATGAGGTAATTTTACCAGCTCTTTCATACTTTTCGACTGCATCAATGATTACTTATCAAAAGGCTATTCCTGTCTTTGTAGATATAAAACAAAATAATTTTAATTTAGATCCAGAACAAATACAGAAAGCAATAACAAAAAAAACTAAGGCAATAGCATTTATTGATTATGGAGGTAATCCGAGTCAATTAAATGAAATTTTAAATATTGGAAAAAAAAATAATATTAAGGTTTTACAAGATGGAGCCCAATCATTAGGAGCGCTTTATAATGGGAAGCCAATGGGTGCCAATACTTTAATTTCTACAATGAGCTTTCACATGGCAAAAATTCTATCAACCGTAGAGGGGGGTATGATTTTTACAAATAACGAAAAACTTAAAAATGAAATTATAATGAGAAGAAGCCACGGCGAAAAAAAACCAGGCGACTATAAACACAATATTTTAGGATACAATGCAAGGATGACTGATTTACAAGCTGGAATAGGCTTAGCGCAAATAAATAAACTAAAATTTTTTATAAAAAAACGTCAAAAAGTTGCAAAATCATATGACAATTTTTTTAAAAATTGTAAAAATATAACATTACCTGAAACTAATAAAAATTGTAAAAATGCCTATTTTTTTTATCCAATACTTTTAAAAAATAGAGATGTGATAGCAAGAAAGCTTAAAAAAATTTATGGTATTGATACACGGGTAGCATACAGATATCCTTTGTATAAACAAAATCTTTATAAAAATAAAAAAGCAAAGTTCATAAAAAAGAGCTGTCCGATTGCAGAAAAAATTAGTTCAAAAATTTTAAACTTACCTATCTATCCTTCCTTAAAATATAAAGAAATTAAATATATTTTTGATTCAATTTATAAGGAGATAAAATGAATATCATCTCATTTATTGATAGTCATACATCAAGTGCGGCACTCATTTGCGATGAAAAAATTGAAGTTCTTATAAGTGAGGAGAGATTTACAAAAAAAAAAGGTCAAATATGTTATCCTAAAAATTCAATTGACTATTGTCTTAAAGTTCTAGGTAAAAGAAAACTTGATATTGTTCTATGTAATGGAAAAATAGCAGCTGACCCTTTTTCGATAAGGCTTGCAAGAGCTAGCACCCATTCAATTCACGACTGGATAGAGGAGCAGTATAAATTTCAAAAACCTTTATTAATTGAAGGTAAAAATGTTTCAAAAATAAAAAAAAATTATTTACTTGGTTCTTTAAGAAAAAAAAAATATCCAAACACTAATTATATTGGAATTAATAAAATAAAATGGCATTACGATAATACAGATAAAGATCGTAACCTTTTTAGAAAAGTTCAGATTAAAACAATAATGAAACATTTAAAAATAGATAAAAATCAAATTAAATTTCCAGAGCATCATCCTTCTCACGCTGCATATGCATATTTTGCGAGCCCCTTTAGAGGAAAGAAAACAATGATTTTTACAATGGATGCAGTTGGTGAGAAAATTAATGCAACAATATCTATTGCAGCAAAAGATAGGATTAAAGAAATTTTTAGAACTGGAAATTGTAATATTGGTAGATTATGGAAATATATCACTCTTTTACTAGGTATGAAACCAGATGAACATGAATACAAAGTAATGGGACTTGCTCCATATTCTCATTCTGAATACTCAAAAAAAGTCTTAAGTATTTTTAAAAATAAATTCCAAAAGACAAAAGGTTATAAATTCTATAACTGCGGATCATTAAAAGACATTTATTTTTCCTTTCAAAAAATATTTGAGCCTTATAGATTTGACAATATTGCTGGCGGATTACAGCTTTATACCGAGGAAATTGTCACAAAATGGATATCTTATACTTTAAAAAAACACAAAATAGGAAGGGTAGTATTTTCAGGCGGAGTTTCGATGAATATTAAATTAAATAAATCAATTTCTGAAATAAAAGAAGTTAAAGAATTATTTGTTCCAGCAAGTGGGGGTGATGAGTCCTTAGCTTTGGGAAATTACTATTTTCTTTTTGGTAATAAAAAAACTCGCTCTTTGAATAATATTTATTTAGGACCTGAATATTCCGATAGTGAAATTAAAAGAGCGATTTACAAAAATAAAAAGAAAGAATATTTAATCTTTAAAAATATCACCAATAAGCAAGTTGCTAAATATCTTGCATTAGGTTTAATAGGTGCTCGGTTTAGTGGAAAAATGGAGTTTGGTGCAAGAGCTTTAGGAAATAGAAGTATAATCGCAGATCCATCAAAGATTGAAGTTTTAAAAAAAATTAATAAGCAAATTAAAAATAGAGATTTTTGGATGCCATTTACCCCAACAGTTTTAGATTTTAAAGAGAAGGCTTATATAAAAAATCCAAAGAAAATTTTTTCTCCCCACATGACTATAGCTTTCGACTCTACCGAGCTAGGCAAAGAACATTTAAAGGCCGCCATTCATCAGTATGACCTAACAGTACGACCTCAAATATTAAAAAGAAGATTTAATCCCAAATATTATGATTTGATAAAAACTTTTCATAAGATGACTGGTATAGGAGCGGTTTTAAATACATCTTTAAATCTTCATGGATATCCAATTGTAATGTCCCCTGCCGATGCAATGCATGTTTTTAATAATTCAGATTTAGATATGTTAATCTTTGATAACTTTCTGGTTCTAAGAAATAAAAAACTAGTTTAGTCTCCGAAATCCATCATGACAGACGGGTATTTTTTTTAAAGCATCCAAATTTTTACCTTTTTCAAAATTTTTTATTTCTTTAAAAGATTTATCCAAAATTTTAAAATACTTTTTCAAATTTTTTTTATTATGATTAATTGATAAAAATATAAGATTAGATGCAAGAATTGAATTTTTTATCATATTGAATGAAATATAAGATTTATAATTTAACCAATTTTTATAAGATAAAGTAAAACTCGGTATTGCACTTAAACCATTTATATTTATTTTTAACTTGTGTTTTGTTGCAATTTTTTTCCATTTTTTTTTAATATATATTCCAATTTTTTTTATCTTAAGCCATGATTTTTCTTTTTCCATAATTTCTAAAGTTTTTAGAGCTGCCGCATACCCAGTTCTTTCGGTCCAAAAAGTACTGCTTATAAAAGTAGATTGTGCAGATTCCATAATTTTTTTTGAGCCCATTATTGCAGTAATTGGATATCCATTTCCCAAAGCTTTTCCAAGAATACAGATATCAGGGTTAACTTTATATTTAAGATGTATACCTCCAAATGTTTCTCTAAAACCACTCGTACATTCATCGAAAATTAAAATAATATTATTTCTATTGCAGTAATTTCTGATTTTTTTTAAAAAATTATTCCTAGGTAAAAAATTTCTATGAACCTCCATTTTTACAATACCGATGTTATTATTATTACAAACTTTATAAAAATCTTTAATATCATTGTATCTAAAAGGAAAAACTGTGTTTTTTAATTTTTTAGGAACGCCTAAAACTGACAATCCTTTTAAATGGTGTTCATTAAGATTTTTTTTGGATTTTAAATTTGCTGATAAATACCAATCATGCCATCCATGATAACCACATACCGCTATATTATCCTTTTTAATAAATGCTCTTGCAATTCTTATAGAAATTGCATTAGCTTCCCCACCTGTTTTTGCAAATCTCACCATTTCAAACTTATTGTGCATTTTTAAGAGCTTTTCGGCCAAAACAACTTCTTCTTTACAATTTAAGGACGACATATTTCCATTTTTAACACTTTTAATAACTGCATTATCAACTTTAGAATTCGAATAACCCAAAAGATTGGTGCCAACACTCATTGTAGATAAATCAAAATATTTTTTTTTATCTAAGTCCCAAACATAACAACCTTTTGCTTTTGAATAATAAGCTGGCCATAAACCTGGCAAAAACATTTCAGGACGTTTTGAGAGCAACATATTTCCCCCGGGGATAATATTTTTAGCTCTTATCCACATTTTTTGTCCAGTTGTAATTCTTCCGCCTATGTTTCTTTTAATACTCATATTTTTTTCAAAGATACGTCTATCTCTTTTTATCAAGTCCTCTACATTTTTAAAAACAAATCTCTTTTTATTTTTCATTTTATCATAAACTTGATTAAGAACTTTGAGATCATTTGGCTCATCTAATGTAAGGCGAAATTTAGAATAATCTATTTTATTAGAAAAATTAAACTTTTTTTTTGCTCTTCTTATTATATAGGGAGTTACATGCTCTTTATCATAATTAGTATTAGCTTTTAAATTTGCTTTCTTTAATATTTTATGTGAAAAAATTTCAATATCAAATCCATCTGGAAAAGTAGGTGGATTTGTATTTGAAATATAATCATATTTACCACTTTTAAAAATTGAAATCATTTTATCGAGGTGTGAGTAATCCACAAAAGGGCAGTCGGCCGTAATTCGTACTATTATATCTGCATCATATTTGCTTGAGGCATCATGGAAACGTTTTAATACATTTTTTTCAGATCCTTGAAAAATGTTTACCTTTTTATTTTTAAGAACCCTAAACAATTCATAATCTTCCGTTTTTTTAGTTGTTGCAACAACAAGCTTATTATATTTCTTTGAAGATTTTAATCTATCAATTAAAAGTTCTAAAGCTGTTTTTTTTCCAATTTTTTTTAAAATTTTGTTTGGGTATCTAGTTGAACCCAATCTTGCCTGCACTATTACTACTACTTTTTTTTTTTTAAGTTTCTTATCTACCATTTTCTTGGATCTATTAATTTAATTTTAGTAACTTTCAAAGATCTAAATTTTCTTCTTCTTCTCTTTACATTATACTTTAAAATTTCTTTTAATTGATTTAAATTTTCATAACCAATTATTATTTTACTCAATTTTTTAATAGAGTAAATAAATTCTAGACAAGCATGCAAACTACTAATTCTATTTTTTTTTAACCAATTAAACCAATTATTGAATTCATTTTTGTTTTTTAAAAATTTCTTTGGAATATTATTTTTATTTCTTAATAAAAGACCCTGTAAAAAAATTGATCTAGCATGCATCTCAACCCTTTTCCTTTTTAAAAAATCTATCCATCCAGTGTCTAACATCCTTTGATCAAAAACGTTCAATGGTAATTGCACAACTTCAGGTTTAAATTTTTTGTACAATTTATTTAGATCGTTTGGTGAATAAATCGAGTAACCAATTTTCTTACAAAGATTTACTTTTTTTAGCCTGTTTAAGTTATGGAATATTTTTTTTCCATTTTTCTTTAATAGATAATTTGGGTTATGAGCTAAAATTGCATAAATTTTCCCTTGATTAAAATCTTCTTTAATTAGATTAATTTCATTCTTTAAAATATCAAAATTTTTATGCTTTTTTTTAAGTTGGATTTTCGAAATAAATCTGAATTTACTTTTTGAAAAATGTTTAAACATTTTATCAGAATTATAAATTGTTGCAGTGTCAAATGTGTTTAATTTTTTTGACAAAAGATATTCTATCGATTTCTTAAAGTTATTTGATTTAGAAAAAAATTTAGTTGGGTTTAATCCGTACCTCTTCTTAAAATTTGCAGTTCCAATAACCAATTTTTTATGTATTTTCATTATATTTAACTTTTCTTTGGTCAATTAAGTATTTAAGCCTTGACTGTTCAATAATTGAACATTACATAATTATATAAAATTATCAATTAATTAATTAAGATAATGAAAAATATTCTTAGCTTTGTTATTCAAAATATTATTAAAAATAATATTTTTCTATTAATTCTTTTAATTTTCTCAATGTTGATAGAGGCAGTTTTAGCGATATCTTCAGTAATAACGATTGTTCCTTTTGTGGAAATAGTTCTGAACCCAGAATTACAAAACTTAAATAAAATAACTGAGTTCATTTTAAAAATTTTTAGTCAGTTAAACATAAATGGAAATTACTTTTCATTTGGTATTTTATTTTTTTTAACAAATTTTATTAAAGCTTTAGTTTCATTAAGGGTTTTGCAAATAATTCTTAAAATAAAATTTAAAATTATAAAATCATTTAGAATGTCTTTATTAAATTCAAGTTTGTCCTCTAAATGGAGTTTTTTCTCTGGTATTGGTAAAGGCAAATTAATGAATTCTTTAAATGAAGAACTTAACAAGATATCAGATTTTTTTTCAGAAATAGCTACTGCAATAAGTTATATTATTCAAATTTGTGCTTATTTAATTTTACCTTTTATACTAAATTACAAAATAACTTTAACAGTTATGATTCTAACTTTTATACTTTTAGTTCCTTTTATTTTTCTTAATAAAAAATTACTGAAATTAGGTAAAAAAAATATTGCTGCTGGTAACTTAGTTATAGGGTTGATAAATGAAAGTTTACAAGCCGCAAAAGTTATTATTAGTTATGGCAATAAAGGTAAAAGCTTAATGAGAATTGAAAATGAGACTGAAAACTATAATCAAACAGCTATTAGACAAAGATTGCTCCAGTCTTTATCAAGCAACGCGTTTAAACCGATCGCAATTTTAATCCTAATTATAACATTTGGATACGTAGGTAATATACAGGCAAACTTATCTTACCTGGCAGCTATTTTTTGGAGCTTATATTCATCGTTACCTCTTTTAGCAATTATTTTACGATCAAACTTAAGGCTAGCAACTTACTTTCCAAGTTTACAGCAATATTCAGAGTTAAAAAATCGATCAACATCTTTCAAAGAGAAACAAGGTAAAGAGAGGGTAGGTAAATTAATGAATTCAATTAAAATAAAAAACGTTTCTTTTAATTATACCAAAAATGAAAATATCTTGGAGAATTTATCATTAGAAATAAATGTAAATCAAATTACTTCAATAGTTGGTAAATCGGGTTCAGGAAAATCTACTATTTCTGATATATTGATTGGTTTACAGGATATTAAAAAGGGTGAAATTTTTTTTGATAATAAAAATCTTAATGATTTAGATTTAAATCTTTTAAGAGAAAATATAAGTCTTGTTCCACAGGAACCAATACTTTTCTATGATACAATAAAAAATAATTTGATTTGGTCTAAAACAAATGCTTCAGAAAGTGAAATTATAAATTCTTTAAAGCTTGCAAACGCTTATGATTTTGTTATGCAATTACCAAAAAAACTTGAGACGATAGTCGGCGAAAGAGGTTCCGAGTTGTCAGGAGGAGAAAGACAAAGAATTGTACTTGCCAGAGCTTTTTTGCGAAATCCAACCCTCTTAATCTTAGATGAGGCAACTAGTGGTTTAGATAAAATTTCTGAAAATAAAATAAAAGAATCGATACTAAATTTATCAAAACATACAACCATATTAATTATTGCTCATAAATCACCCTTAATTGAAGCAAGCAATTATATTTATGTTTTAGAAGATAAAAAAATAACGGAGAAAGGATCTTACAATAAGTTAAAAGATGATCCTAATTCAGCATTTAACTTAATTAATTATTGATATTTCTTATGAAAACTGAATTTGAATTTAAAATTCCACACAAAAAAAAGTTAATTATTTATACTCCAAAAATCTATCAAAAAAGTTTTGACAAGCTTTTTGGAAAAGATATTTATTATTTATTTCCTTTTGTACAAAAAATTAATTTAATTATTTACACTTTTGCTAGACTAATTTCTATTATTAAGAGAAAAAAATTTATACTTGTTTATTTTCAGATTCTTTGTTTTTTTGTTAAACCAAAGGTAATTTTAACAACATTCGATAATTATGATTTTTTCTATTCTCTA
>MDTB01131516.1_pt1 | contig 10868 bp, 5 predicted proteins | sample 811161 | NCBI WGS metagenome assembly MDTB01 (sample SAMN05326650, study PRJNA326480) | marine metagenome | isolation source: seawater | place: Mediterranean Sea | collected 2009 | reverse complement strand
TTGGAATCTGACACTGTCTCAGTTATCGATTCACTTCGAGGGGCGGCTAGACGCTCATATTGACTTGTGACTGGCTGACACAGAATTTTGAACGCCCTCCATCAAACTCGTGAATATCGCCTTACAATAGTAGCTATGAACATCCCACTATAAAACAAACCAGACAACGACATAAAATTGGCTAAAAACTGACCACCTACTTCCTTAGGATATATTTCTCCGTATCCAAGTGTCGTAAAAGTCACAACCACATAATAAACCCTATCAATGAACTCCATAGTTTCGTAATAGTCAGGAAGAGTGTATGAAATATCGAAAATGTATGTAAGTAAGACCGAAATAAAAACAAGAATAAAAACATTTAGTGCAACGATCAACGGATTCTCACCATACCCAGAGGTAACCCAATAAAGAAAAAGACCAACCTTCCTTCCAAAACTCGCATTTTTTCTTTCCAAGTGCATTTCTTTCACAAAAAGTGAAGATGCAATATCGTGATCCCCAATTATCTGCTTCTGAATTCTCATAGCTTTCAAAACGTTGAGTTTCTTAGCGTCAAGAGCACTCATTCTAGATCCAAGAATACCTTCACAGCCAGGATATTCATTCAGTTCTAACAACATACTATAGGCTTTTTCATAATTAGAAGCTGCCTGAGCATGATTTCTATTCCTTTCAAACAATTCCGCTGATTCAATATAAAAATCGACAACCTGATATCTAAATTCATTCAAGTTAGAGGCGGATTTACTCTTAATTACAGAAACAGCACTTTCTGCGGCGCCAATCCAATATTGAGCTTTAGAAAACAGAGAAGAAAGCTCACTTGAAGCTGACGACAAGGCAAGTCTATAAGCACACTTATAAGTATCTAGATCTCTATTTTTAGACTGCAGTTTCTTTAATAGCTCTTCATACTCTGCCACAAGTCCTTCGTTGCATAATACAATATCAAGATTAAGAAGCTCCAAATCTCTTTCTGTCAGAAAATCATCAGATTCTGACATTCCTCTAGTTGAAGGATTAATAGCTTCGGAAAAACCCCAACGCCCTTGAGCATCAATGAAGATTCCTGAGTCTTTTATATCCGACACCCAATCTTGGAATTCATTAAAGTAATTTTCAGAGAATTCTTCAATTTCGTCATATACCAATTCTTCGAAGAGGTCATCTCTACGTTCTTCGATAAAATCAGTAAATATAATACTGGCATCTAGAGATGAATCTTCTGACAGCCTGCGTCTCACATATTCCAATGCATCTTCAAACCAAAACTCCATTTCGGTCACTCTCCAAGAATACTATTCAAAATTTCTTTTAGGTCAGATAAAGCCGACTCTTCTACTTCCGTAAACCCAGAGTTACCATCTACAAACCTAATAAAATTTCTAATTCTTCTTTCGCGTTTATCTGCATCTAAATCAACATCAATATCCTCGATAAGAACACCTCTTTCAAACTCAGAGCGGGCAATTTCATTTCGTATTATATGAGATACTTTTCTCATATCAGTAGGATTCTTGATTTCTGCGACGCCATCAGAGTCTTTCGTTATAGCCTTATATATTCTTCGAAGGTTAGTACTATTTGAGAAACACTGGGATTTTTCATCCCAACCCAGCCATTCAACTTTAAAAGCAGAGTGTGCAGACACCATCTCGACAAACAATGAAAACAACCTCGTATTTGCTCGTGAACCATACTTTTCATCCTTCTGCATTTGTTTAAAGGCGAGATAGGCTTCGTGCTTTTGCTTTGTTTCATTCTTGCGCATACCGAGTAATTCACCAATTACAGGGTAATCATTAGCACCGTCAGGATCGTACATATCATGAATTAACTTAGCACTTTGATACCCCCCCCACTGCCGGGGGCCAGAAACGTGCCTAATTCCCATTAGTCGTTGAGAGTAATCTTCAATTTGCTCACGATCTCCTTCAACCAGCACCACTTTAATATCTTTCGATTTCTCTATTAAATTCGGAGGCGTGTCTGATAAATAACTCCCTATATCCGAATCCCAGTAATTATCCATTACCGATTTAAATGCAGCAGTTCTACGATTACCTTCGACCACCAAGTACTTTTTCTTATCAGAAGAGGGTGAGTTATCTATCAACTTTCGAACAACAATACGATCTACCTCTAGAAAACCATTTTTCTTAATCGAGGCCTCTAGCTCTGAAATATTTGACTTTCTAAGTTTCTTCTTGGTGTCATCTTGAAGCTCAATAACATCATCATCTGTGAACTGTCTTTCCTCGAAACCTTCATCCAATCGATAGTTATTAGGATCGAGCATTAACTGGTCTAATGTGACCGATATCTCTTTAGTTACTATCGCCATTATGTATTCCAAATCAAATGTTAGAGATTTCCCAAAACGCCAAATCTTTTATCTTAGCGACTTTCTTTTTACCATCCACACACAAGCTATGATGCTTCGCTAGCTTGCGGATTTGTCCCATAAAGTATTCTTCGTCACTCTTCGTCTGAGTATTGAAGATCGCCTTAATCTCTTGCGATTTAATGTTTGCCACCTGATGAATCACCCAGGACAGGATCAGAGTCGAGTAGTCGTTATCTCCAGTTTTGAAGTGCGTAAGCTCTTGAGTCGACAGAATCGTACCAACACCAAATTCGCGGCCTTCTTTCAGGATCTTCTTCAGGCTCTCAAAGTCTTGCGACATGAAGTTATCCGCCTCATCTACGAGAATCATCTTCGAGATCTGACGGAAGTTACCGTCTAACCTAGAACTTCCCTGTTGATGCATCTGCGTGTAGAAGAGATCTAAGGTGAGGGCGACTACTAGATTCTGAATTCTTACGTCATATCCAGAAAGGTTTATAACAACAACCCCAGAAACCAGATCATACAGCGATTTTGTTTTGGCTGAGTCCGGTTCAAACACTTCATAACTCGATAGAAGCTCAAGTGCCGCGAACAATGAATCATGCTCTACTTTGTCTTGAGCCTGAAACTCAGTCCAGACGTCTTCTAGGGTTGGAGCACTTCTTGACCATGTACTTGCATCGTTTGCGTATATACCAGCAGCTTCGTAAGCATCACGTACTACCGTACGCAAGCGACTTTGCTGCTTAACGCCAAGACCAAACGCCTTAGCAGTTGATGCGACAAACTGACCAGCAGCATGTACCGGCAACTTCTTTTTATCACCGTAGAGAGCGAATGGGTTGAACGGCAAACAGTCTGGCTCAAATACTTTAGCCCCTGTCGCTTCGACAAAATCATCTTTGATGTAATCTGCCTTGTAGTCGAAGATCAGTATGCCAATAGGTGTACCACCAACGTTGTTGTGCTGATTACGTACCAACTGAGTGATTACAGACTTGGTGAACTGGGTTTTACCGGTGCCCATGGTACCGATGATTCCGGTATTGGTATTAAATAGTTTTCCGGTATTCGTCGGTTCCCAAAGCACGTCCTGATTATTGGCAACGTCAGTACCAAACTTAATCACCAACGGTCCGGTTGGTTCTAACGGTGCAAGCGGCACGGATACATCATGCTTTGCCACAGGTTCTGGGGCTTCAGGTTCCGCCGCTTCTGGATATTGAGTCGTTGATTTCGGATACGGTGTGTTCAGTACATCATCAGATGATTGCGATTCATCATCGTTCACCGGCAGCTGAATCACAGGCGTATCAGCGACTGAATCACCAGGAATATAGTGCTCAGGTACGGCTAACAGGCGACCAGCATGAAGCTCGTCTTTTAATGCCTCGTAAGGCTGATGCACAAGCCCTGCGAGCTTGGTCATTGGAATGTCTATTTCGAGGATGCCATCAACTTCTTCGTAGCGCTCTGTCACGCAAGAGTCTGTATTCAGGTGTGCAACGACAATACCCGCCGGGTAGTTTTGCAATTGTGCCAGCGTGTAGTTGCCTTCAAGCCACTCTTCTCGTGCTGACAGTAGCTCATCGAAATAGTCATCACTGAATACTTTATAGAGCTGGTACTTTTCGACCTGTAACAGCACCTGGCGAACAAACAAGCCGCGATACAGTCTGCCAGCAAGGTTATCCTGACCGAGCAAACCTTCCATATAGGTTTTCAGTTCGCGAGCCTGCTTGCGAGCCTTTATAAAATCAGGCCTATTGTTTGTTGCCTTGGACTCGACCGGTAGCAAATAAAGCTTGCCACCCTTAAAGCCTGCAAACAGAACATCATCTGAAATTGCACCTTGTTTGATACCAAGATTATGACGAGAGAAATCTGAGTCGCTCATTGCCAGGCCGATGTTACCTGCCACCCGAATCATCTCAGCGACGGATAAGGGCACCCAGCAGATATCGGACTTAGACAGCATGGCAGCAACGGCTTTATAAGAAGCAATGACGCCTTCTTTGCCTAGCTTCTCTTTGCTTGGGTCATTGACCATCTGCAGAAGCCACTCGCCGTTGAAAGCGTTGAACTCGCGAATCAGGCTCTCACCGGAGGCACCCAGCACACTTCGGTAGAGCTGTGATTGCTTGGTAACAGTTATCGCGTCATAGCCAGCAGAGCTGGTGTATTGATCTGAGTAGTGGATCAGAATGACGTCGTCTGACTTTGAGAAGAAATCCAGCGTCACTTTCGGGTCAACAATCGTTACCCACACGGAGCTGTCGTAAGACTTATCCAGCAGTTGTTTCACAGAATCACTAACAGCCAGACTAATAGCGGAGTGTTCGTGATAGGAATCACTGTTCAGCTTTGAAGGCCGCCACATGGCACCGAATAAACGGGCAATCTTCAAATGCGGCTTATCGGCGTAATCGACACCCTTCAGTCCGAACGCGGTAAAGTAGGCATCGTTCTCGCTGCGTGATGATTCGCCGTTCAGTAGGCCGCCGCATGCAACACCAGAAAGATGTTCGTCGATGTTGTTATCTCGGGCATCCACTACCTGATTGTTCTTAAAGAATGTCAGGTGCGCATAGGCTTGCTGGTCAGTTTTACCATTAAGGAACTTACTGAAGGTCAGGCGCGTGCGAAGTACATCGACAATGGTATCGGTATTCCGCTTGGCCTTACCTTTATCGAGATCGTATCTGTCTTTGATATCGTCGTAAGTGGCCATCTCAGCGAAGAGGTCGAACTCGGTTTCCAGCTCTTCGTCGTCATACAGATTGACGTGGATATAACGCCCTTCTTCGAGGTGCTCCATATAGTAGGCGAGCAGGCCCCGGAAGAGTTCGCGGTTCTCGGCATTATTGACAGAGTTAATAAGCACTGGTGCCGATGACACAGTATCGAACAAACGAGAGAAGGTTTCCGTAAACTCCTCAATTTTGTGCCTTACGAGCTTGCTGATGTAATCAAAGCTACTGTCCTCACGTGGCACAATCTCCAGCCAGAGCGCATTTTCATCGACGGTTTGCGTGTAACTGTACTGCTGCTTTTCGTCAAACAAATGTGGAACCAGCCCTCGTGCAGTGAGGCGCTTTAACGTCACCTCCGGCAATGTGCGGAAGCTCAGGTCATCACCGTCTGCCTGTATGCTTTCAATGAGATAGAGGTAATACGACAGCACCAACGGATGAAACGGAGTGAGGTAGTTCTTAATCCGGTTATCTTCAGTATCGCGAATGCTGGCCGTACCCAGCTTCATCACAAACTTAGTACTAGGCGATAACGTCTTACCTCGCTCGACCGATTCGAGATAGGAGAGGTATTCGGCCACATACTTCTTCGCCAGTTTAACCAGTGCCGGCCCCCAGCCTTCCAGAGACGGTAAGGTGCGGCGGCTACCTGTTTTAAAGTACTGGAGAAACGCGATATAGCTTTGATGCAGATTCTGGAGTTCAGGAAACGCAGTTAAGCCAGAAGCAGGTAAGCCTTTTTCTTTAGACGCATCCCAGTACACAAGCTCTGACGCGATGATCTCCCATTCAGCATCTAGCAGTTGCTTTCGGAGGAACAACTGCATGACTTCCTGGTTTTCAACGACGACGGTCCCTTTAGACTCTTTATAAACGCCATAGTAGTCGTCGTTAAACATGTGACGGGTACGTGATGTATCCATCAGCAGTGGCAGGGTAAGCGACTCTTTTGCAGATTCCCCTTCGACCTGAACCGGTAACGTGGTGGCCCCACTTTTCAGGATAAATCGCACTTCATCCGACTCATCATAAATCTGCTGATAGTCGAGTGTTCCGACTTCAATCACGTCGATGACTTCATCGTTATCTTTTAGCGTAACGGCCGTTTCGAGCTCGGGGTTGGTCACCAGTAACTGAACGTCTGACTGGATAATCAGAGACTGGCCTCGCCCCGTCGCTTTGATCAGGTATTTGTTAATGATATCGTCAAAGCAGAATTTGCCCTCAGGCAACACCAGGCATTGGAACTTGAATTGCTCACTGGACAGCTCACGTTTAGTACGTACGGAGAAAAACAACGGCTCGGACGTCAGCTCACCAGAGATGGTAAAGGTCGTATTGTTGCCTCTAGGCTTGTGACTCAGCTCCAGTAACTTGGCCGTTTTCTTGGGCTGAATTTCGAACTCGCTTCTTTCTGTTCGAGCTCCGGAGAATCTCAAATCAATCTGAAAAGTACCTTGATCTTCTGGCACCTGAAGAAGGACATTCTGCTCTCTTTGCCCTGCTGCCGTTTCTTTCTTGCTTCGTCGTTGAAGGTTTCCCGTTAAGGCTTCAACATCAAGAAATTCCAGTGCTTGCTTCTTCTGCTTTTGGATTTCGGATACGAGTTCGTCATAGGTACGATCTTTCCAATCATCACTGTTTATAAAGTTTTCTTTTATAAACTTACTTCCAAACTGACTTAAACGATCTTCTAACTCAGTTGGGTGATGCTCTATTTCAAATTCGATTTCAGACCTGAGTTTTCGGTTTTCCTCCAATCTACGTTCGATCTGGCGCTGATTTGGGGCCGTTGTCGCACCACCCCATGAATCAGTCAAATGAGGGTCATTGAACAAACCCAACTCATCAAATCGGAGATCGCCGTCGATCATCGACTCATAGAGGCTGCGATAACCAAAAATACTCGCCCCATCAGAGGCAACAATTTTTGTCTGCAGATCGAGAAGGCATTTTGAGGTATCGCGATTCGTCATGCTATCGTCGATCAGGCCTTCCAGAAGATCCCGAATCTTGGCGACAGACCAAACGGCTCCACTATGCGCGAGGTCAAATGTACTGTTGGTAATCGTATCGAGTGAGCTGTTATGAATCATCACCAGAGCGCGTTTATCATCAACGACCCTGTCTCTCAATTTTGCTAAATAGTTATCGGTGTAACACCCCTCTGTCACCGACTTTTCTTCTGCATGTCCAGCAATGAGCACCTGAATACCATTTACCTCTAAATAGCTGAGGTTAGTACCTTCATCCTCGACAATTCCATCAGCGGTATCACGCAATGCAGATAGTAAACGTACTGTGTTATCCGGATCAGTTGAACGGAACTGAAAGCGATCTCCTGGCTTGAGCCTGCTGCTAAGCCATGCCTTCAAGTGGCGTACGAGAAATCCTTCAAATTGTTTTTCGGACATATACCGCATCCCCGCTGTCGCTCATCCGCTCGAGATTTCCTACTCGCTCGTAAAATTCGATTAACGCTTGTTGTGATTGTTGATCAAACCAGACGCCCCGGCGCTTAAACTCTTCAATCAACTGCTGATACTGGAGCTTTTCTCTACTTCCTACGGCCAGGTTCGTCAGCAGTAGCAGGTAGTCCTGATTCATGATGAGAACACGCCCACCGCGCTTACGATTCTGAATGAAATGACGAGCTACTTCAGTCTCGAATGACGCAACCACCTTTCGATTGACCGTTAACTGGCTGGAGCGAGCTTGCCTGAATATCTCTCTGGCCGTCGCCGTGATCGCCTTAAAGATATCTTCCGTAGTATTCAACTCCTCGCTCCAAGGCTCACGACCTCGTGCATTACGATAGTTCTCAAGGAATCGTTTCAGACCAGATTTGAGTTCGTAAGACTCATCGGCGGGTAGTGCCTCTATCTGTTGATAGTGTTTCCATAACGGATAGCGGATTGATTCTTTATTATCGGGTTGATTGAGGTACTCAAGTGCCGACAATACAGGGAAGAGATCTTCCACGTAATCAATAAGAGAACTGAGTGCTTCCCGAACATAGGTACGTTCGCTACTCGCCCTCTCCGTATCCATGATGAAATACAGTGGTTTGCTAGTAGGCTCTGTACGCCAGCTGCGTAAGTTCATCGCCAGCTGAGCGCTGTAAAGAAAGTTGTACAAGCCAACAAAGGCTTTCAGGTTCTGCATCATGTAGCTTGGGTAGCTGCACAACAGCGAAAGATCTTCGGCAAAGACGTCCCCCATAAAGGGTAAGTAATCTTCAGTAGCGTCTGCTGGTGCGAAATCAGAAACAAATGACTGCAACTCGTCCAGCAGCTCGGCTTCGAGGAAGTTCAGGTTCTCGGGTTTCCCCTGCGTCACTTCAGGTCTGGAAAGAAGCATATTCCCCAGGACACTACCAACATGCCGGGTATTGCCTGAAGAGGCACTTCCAGCTTTAAACAGCATAAATTCAGGCGATACCTGAAAAAGGCCCCTGGCATCATCATTGAAGTACATGTGTTGCAGCAAAGTTTCAAACTCATCGTCAGCAACCTTGCTTGATAACCTATCCATACAAGCCTGAGTGTACTTCTCAAGCGAGGCCCCTTTTTTTAAAGCTTTCCGCCAGGCAATCGACAGAAGTTCACCCGCAACAGCCATGACATCAGGATCACTGATTTTTTCCCCGCGCTGCTGTCGGAATGTAAGGAAGTGATTGACGAAATTTCGATCTTTTATCGCTACTTCCGACACGGCCTGAAGATTTTCTTTAATACTCATCAGCAAGCCTCCACAATGAATTCATCATCTTCTAACAGCAGCGACCATTCGCGCTCATCTTTGATAAAAGTCAGCGAACCATTCTTTGATGCAACCCGAGCAACTTCGTCGATCACCTCTTCAAGAATCACAATGGTGTTCTTATCGTGTCTGTTTGGCCTGTAACCCGACATGATGCGCTCAGCCAACTCAAGAAATGAAATAGTCACGGGAAACGGCTTAATCGCCTGATCTCCGACCTTAATTGCGGCATTGAAACTGTGAATCTGACTCGAAGCGGGACTCTCCAGAGCCTTAGTATCCATTGCTACCCGTACTTTGGTGGTGATGGTCACACCATTACGCTCCGCAAGGTAAAGGGCGTCGTTACCAAGTCCGGTAAGCAGGCGATTCGCAAACTTAATAAGACTTGCTATCAGAGTCTTGTCATAGAATTCACGGAGCTGCTTTTTATCATCCAGAGTCTGATGAAGCTGCCAGACATGGATGTAGTCTTCGAAGAGCTTCCGGCGGAAGTCATCACTGAAGGCTTTGTGATAGTTGTTGCCGATATCAACGCCTTTCATTACATAGAAGGCTCTGACGCACGAACTTGGCTGCATCTCGAAATCGCCATATTTCGCGATGTATGCATTTTTAAAGTCATCAAATTCGGAATCTGAGACATTTAGGGAGCGCTGTACAACGAACTCGTCGATTCGTTGTGATCTTAGTAAGCAAGGATCAAGGCTGCCCAAGCTATTTGATAAGCCATCTCCCGGTGACAGGAACAAGTTATCAAACAGTACTGAGTCGCCCGCAATCAGATTGTAAATAAAGTCCAGTAGTGCTCGTGCAGCTAAGAACTGATCATATTTCAATCGCGCATGTAGCAAAGTCTGAACAATCACAGCCTGAACTTCAGCTTCCTGAAGAATACGGTAATTTTGATAGATCAGCTGGTGATGTTTGTCTGCATCTTTTATGTAAGCACGATGCAGAGGGTTCTTGTCCTCTGCCGCAGTAACCTTGGCCAGCAGTTCGGAGACAAAGTCAGAGCCAACCTTACCCTCTTCCAAACTGAACTTGGGGTAGTCCTCAAAGCTCAGAAACTGATAATTATCAAACGACCGCTCACCATGGATGAAGCGAGCAATCGCTTGTTTGATTCCCGCATGACGTTCATCCCCAGTATTCTGAAAGTTGAACAACATCCCGATGTTAATGCCGACTATCAATGGCTTATCGCTGATCTGATGCCGATCAAATAGCTCGTTCAGCGCCTCGACCGCATTCTGATCTGGCTTAAAGCTATGCGTAGCATCCAGATGGTAAAGGAAGTCATGTTCGTACACGGAGTGGTGGCGACGAAGAATTTCGGACTTGCCATCGCCACTGGAGCCGCAGAGAAAAATTATGTCTCTCGAAGAGTTAGCCTCTTTGAGCGCAGCCAGGAAGCGGCGCTCTATCTCAGTTTCGACATAGAGATAAGACCGCAGCTCTTCTATTTCGTCTGATGACTTAGAGAGTGTTGATACTGCCTCAGCCGAGGAGCGGGCCAAGGTATCGAGCAGTGTGTTGAAATCCATATCCACCAATTCTCGTAGGCTTAATGTTCCGCACTTCTGGTGCAAGCACGGAAATACAAGACCTACAAGCATACCGATGTTGGCGCTAATCATCTAGGCAAGGGGAGATGACAATCTGTTCCATTAGGCGGCAAGACTTGAGGTAGACCGCTGAAAACCTACCGACCCGCAATAAACGTCGTTTCTCGCATCACCTTTTCATCGCCTGCTGTAATTACAAACTCAATATCACTGCGATACGCGCCATGGCTCAGCGCCGCTGTGTCCACGCACACCTGATACTGTTGTGTTGCGACGCCATTATCTGGTACCAGCAGTGTTGCAGGCCCGGTCAGTTCTGCATGTGTAAGGCCTTGTATCGCCACATCAACGCGGTGACTGCCCGCTGCGAAGTATTCCACTTCGAGCTGGTAGCTGTTGCAGGTTTGGTCATTAACGGTCTGATAGTAGAGC